>Ga0233375_1000007_pt1 | contig 171695 bp, 142 predicted proteins | sample ElkDunMinimDraft_10_FD_191539 | JGI IMG/M metagenome (GOLD analysis project Ga0233375, IMG submission 191539) | Fecal eukaryotic communites from dung pellets of Tule Elk in California, USA - Elk Dung E16 | ecosystem: Host-associated > Mammals > Digestive system > Large intestine > Fecal...
TGCCGCAGCGGGCCTACCAGAGCTGGGCCATCATTGGCCTGCCGGTCACCTCCTGGGTGACAACTACGCCGCCCAAGGGACAACTCGCAGGAATCCCTACATGCTCCCTCCCGTTCGTCGCCCAGGTCTGCGCGGGGTCCGCAGCGACGGCGGCCTCGCCGATTCAGCCGTTGGCCGACCTGGTCGGTGACCTGGCCGCGTGGGTCATAGAAGGCATGTGGGCCCTGATGGTGACCACGACCATGACCGACGTGACCAGCACGCAGTTTCGGCGGGTCTACGCCCTGGTGTTCGGGATCGCGGTTCTGGTCATGCTGCTGTTCTTCCTGCTGCAGGTCATCACCGGCATGCTCCGCCGCGACCCCGGCGCCCTCGGGCGCGGCGTCCTCGGGCTGGGCAAGTCGATCCTGGGTTCGTTCCTCGTAGTCACGCTGACGGCGGCGCTGCTGGAGATCACCGACCAGCTCAGCCACGGCCTGGTCCGCGCCGCCGGGACCACCATGGAGCAGGTCGGTGAACGCCTCATCGTCATGGTCACCGGCATCTCCCTCTCCAACATGGTCGTCGGCGTCGGCCCGCTGCTGACACTGTTCCTGGCCGGGCTGGCGTTCACCGGGGCGTTCACGGTGTGGATCAGCCTGCTGGTCCGCTCCGCGCTGATCCTGATCGCCATCGCCCTCGCGCCCCTCGCCCTGGCCGGGGCGTCGTGGGATGCGACCCGCGGGTGGGTGACGAAGTGGGCCACGTTCACGATCGCGCTGATCGTGTCGAAGCTGGTGCTGGTGGTGATCTTCCTGATCGCGACCGAGCAGATGTCCGCCCCCATCCAGGTCGACATCGCCTCCGTCGCCGAACCCCTCACGGGGATCGTGCTGCTCGTGATCGGTGCGTTCGCCCCGTATCTGACGTACAAGTTCCTCAACTTCCTCGGCTTCGACCTCTACCAGACGATGACCACCGAGTCCGACGCCAAGGAAGCTCTCAACCGGCCCGTCCCCTACCTGCCCGGCGGGTGGCCCCGCCCCAACCCTGCCAAGGTCCTGGACTCCGACAGTGGCGGCACGGGCAGTGCTGGCGACGGCGCCGCCAAGGCCACGACCGCTTCCGGTGATACGAGCGTGGGCGGCGGCGGTGCCTCCGCTGCTGGATCTGGCACTGGTGCGAGCGCGGGCGCCAGTGCCGGGGCCGGCGCAGGCGCAGGCGCTGCGGCCGCTGGGCCGGGAGCCCCTGCCGTCGCAGGTGCTGCCCTGGCCAAGGCCGCGTTCGACTCCGGTGGAAAGACCGGGCGTGCCCTGGGGAGCCAGGCCGCACAGACCGGCGACGGCGCGACCGCCGACCAGTCCGCACCGACCGGTATGCCGTCGGCCGCGCGGCCGACGGCTCCGGCTGGTGACGGCTCGCAGCCGTCGTCGGCATCGCCCCGGGAGCAACCCGGGATCCTGTTCCAGGACGGGGAGTGACCCATGGCCGACCACGCCTCCACCGGCCAGTTGCGCGCGGTGAAGTTCTCCCGGTTGTCCAAGCGGGCTCTGCTTCTGGGCCTGACCGCGACCCAGCTGGCCACCATCGGCATCGGCGGTCTGCCGCTGGTGGTTACGCTCTACACCGGCACCGGTGCCCTGTACGCGATCCCGGTCTTGCTCATCGCCGCAGCAGGCGCGCTGGTACCTGTCGGTGGGCGGCAGGCAGTTTCGTGGGTCCCCGTCGCCGGCTCGTGGGCCTGGCGGACCGTCACCGGGCAGCTGCACTATCGCGCTCGAGTCACCGGCCGGACGGAGCGCCCGCGTCCGGCCGGGACCCTGGCTCTGCCCGGGGACGTCGCCGCGCTGCGGCAGTACACCGACCCGGTCACCGGCGCCGTGCTCGTGCACGACCCGCACGCCGCGACCCTGACCACACTGCTGCCGGTCACCCACCCCGCGTTCGTGCTCCTGGACCCGGGCGAGCAGCAACGCCGCGTCACGGCGTGGGGTCGGGTGCTGGCCTCGGTCTCTCGGTCCGGGCACATCGCCGCCCTGCAGGTCACCGAACGCACCCTGCCCGGGTCAGGTGCCTCGCTGGCTGACTGGTGGCAGACCCACGGCACCCACGACGGGTCCTTCGCCTCCCGCACCTACGCCGATCTGATCGAGCGGGCCGGACCGGCCGGGGAACAGCACGCCACGACCATCGCACTGTCCCTGGACATGAACTCCGCTGCGCGGACCATCCGGGCCGCCGGCGGCGGGCTGCGCGGGGGCGCGGCGGTGCTGCGGCAGGAGGTCAAGACCCTGACCATCGCGCTACGCGCCGCGGACCTCACCCCCGGCGAGCCATACGACGCGGGACGGCTCGCCATCCACCTACGCACCGCGTATGACCCAGCGATCGGACCCGCCCTGGAACGCCACCCCACCCTCGGGAGGGAGCTGGCCGCCGCCGGCCCTATCGCGGTGACCGAGACGTGGGGCAACCTGCGCGCCGACGGCGCGCACCACTGTGCGCTGTGGATTGCCCAATGGCCCCAGACCCAGACCTACCCCGGGTTCCTCGGTCCTCTCCTGCTGTCCTCCGGCGTTCAGCGGACCATCGCGTTGACCTACCGGCCGTTGCGCCCGGACGTCGCGATGCGGGACCTGCGCCGGCGGCGCACCGGGCACCTGTCCGACGCGACCCAGCGTGCCCGCATGGGACAGACCACCGACGCGACCGACCAGGCCGAGCTCGCCGACGTCCTGCAGCAAGAGGCCGATCTGGCCGCCGGCCACAGCCTCCTGACGACCACGGGTCTGATCACCATCAGCGCGAACGACACCGAGCGGCTCGAGCACGACGTCGCCGCCGTCGAACAGGCGGCCATCCAGGCCGGGGTAGAGACCCGGCGGCTCTGGGGACAGCAGGCCCAGGCGTTCGCCCGCTCGATCCTGCCCGGCTGAACCACACACGCACCAAGCGCGGTGGTGCTGGTGCACCTGCGGTGCATGAACACGAACAGCACACCTCAGCTCAACACGGGGCCGGTCATCACCCAGATCGGGCCTCTGTATCTCTCGCTGCAGCACGCGGGCGACGAGCCCGGCGAGAACGGCATCGTCCTGCACCGGTACAGCTACCTCGTCATCAACCAGCCCACCGGGCAGCGGTACCGCGCCACCGACCTGCACAACCAGGGCCCCGTCGATACCGACGCCGCCATGTGCTACCTGCTCGCGCACCTATGGGCGATCGGTCGCGCCGTCCAGGACTCCGAGCCCGACGGGTCGATGGACTACCTGCCCCAGTGGCTCCAGCAGACCACGGCCGACTACCTCGACGAGCTCATCGAAGGGATGGAGCTGCACGAGGAGGTCCTGGTCGGGCCCACCGACCGGACGTTCGACTCGGACGAACCCAATACCTGACCCACACCGCGCCCGGGCTGACGCCCAAGAAGGAGCCACCCATGACCACCTCACCCTCACCCTGGGTCCTCAACGCGCACTCCACCGAGATCGATGCGGAGCCCGTCGAGACCGCTGCGGCCATCGCGAAGGCGATGCGTCGCCTGGCCCGCGAGACCAGCAGCCTGACCACCCTGGACCAGCAGGCGCCCCAGATCACAGGCGAGCTCCTGAACGCGCTGCGCGACATGGCCGAGGTCACCACCCACCTGGCTCGCCTCAGCTTCGAGCACCCCACTCCCTCGGCCCGGGACGGAGACCTCGGCGCCTTCCCACCCCGCTCACCTGCCATCCGAGCCGCGAACGAGTTCACCGAAGCCACCCACCTGATCTACCGCGCCTGCCAGCCCCTGGCCGGGGCCCGGAACGAGACGACCCGCTCGACCAGCACGCCCCGACCCGGTCTCACACCGTCGACTCTCGACCCGGGTCACCCACGTCGAGAGGAGCCCACGCACGAGCCCTCGCTGTAACCACCACGACCCCGACCGGCCGTGTGGACCATCCCGGCCCACGCGGCCGGCGGCATGCCCAGCCCATCACAGCCCCCCCCCGGCGCCCATGACTGTCGGGCACACCTGTCCGGCATGAACGATCACCGCACACTCAGCACCCGAAACCTGATCGCACGCCACGCTGGTTCCCTGCACTTGGCGCTGTGGCACGACGGCACGACCCCGGACGGGCATGGTGGTTTCCGGCAGCGCTACGCCTACCGCATCGCGGACGCCACCGTTCCCGGCGCGCTGCCTCATGACGGGCGGGACATCTATTCCGGAGTCGGCGCCGAGGTCGACACCACCGGTGGGATGAGCGACCTCGTGGCGTATCTGTCCGCGGCGGCTGACGCTTACCGGCACCAGATGACCCACCCGCTCAGCGCCCCGGAGAACCTGAACCTGTTCCCCGCCTGGGTCACCGAGGCCGCGTACCTCAGCTCCGACGAGCTGACCATGCTCGCCGACGAGCTGGAGCACCCCGGTGGGTCCAGCTCGATCAAGGCGGCCGCGACGGAAGCACCACCGATCGCCCCCACTGTTCCGGAGTCCACCGACGATGGCCCGGCATGGCCACCCGGCCGGTACTACACGGTGATCTTCCTCCAGGACGAGGAAGGGCACGCCGTCGTGGACCTCCTGCAGGAGCAGGGCGCCCAGGCAGCGATCGACCACCTGACGCAGTGGGACTACGGGTCCGAGACGCTGGATGCGGCCCTGTTCAACCAGGACTACCACGCCGACGTCCCGCACTACCCGGGCACCCGTCAAGCCACCGACGGTCCCTACGTCCTGAGCTACCAGCCCTCTCTGGGCGCGGTGCACCTGCTGCGCGAGTTCCCCGCCCAGGCCTCGGACGGCTGGCCCAACCGATACAGCGGCGTCAACGACTCGGCCCCCGGCACGGAAGCCGCACAGACGACTGGGCCGCGCGCGACCGCGCCCCGTTCCGCGGCTCGACACCCGATACACCCCCAGCTTCCGAGGCCCGACGACGGTCTGTCCCTGTGACGAAGCCCAGAGCTGACGGTGCCGGGCGCGCACCTGCTCGGTGTTCCAGTTCACCGAGGCTCAGGGAGTCCGTCATGGAGACCACCAACCCGCAGCACGACGCCGAAGACGCCGCCGAGGCCCTGCGCCGGCTGGCGCACTCGACCCAGCAGCTCGACGACCCCGCGGACACGTACTGGGTGATCACCGACCTGGCCGCCGTGGTCCGCCGCCTGGAACAGGTCACCACCCAGGTCCAGGCCGCGCACCGCGACAACGTGGCCCTGGCCCACGACGACCAGGGCCAGGCAGCCCCGGGACATGTCCACGCTCTGACCGCGGTCGAGCACCTGCGCAAGGCCGTCGAGCTGTTCGGCCGGGCGTACGTCAGCCTCGACCTGGCCATGGGCCACTCCGGCGCCATCGCCTGGTACCCCGCCACCAACACCACCGCTGCCGCCGCGGGCGGGAGCCGACCCCGCGCCCAGGCGCGGCACGCCCGCCACGAGGCCGACGACGACAACCACCCGGTGTCCGCCGACCGCGCAAGTAGGCGGTCGCGATGACCTCGACACCCGCACCCGGTCATGAAGCTGTCCCGGATGCGCTCGTCGCTCCGACAACGGGACCTGGGCCCGAGGGGGAGCAGACGCCCCAGGACGTCGCACGCTCCGCGGTCGCAGCCGTGCTGGATCTGCACGTGACCACGTCTCGGATGCTGCCGGTCGCTCACCTCGCGGAGATCACCCAGGCCGTGCAGACCCTCGCCGTGCTCGTTCGCGACATCACCCAGGACCTGCATGTCGTCGCGACGAACTACCGACTCGACGCCGGTGGCATTCCCCACGAGGACCTCGACCTGCGTAGGCAGGCGGGCGTCACCGGCGCGGATGCCGCCGGCAAGTACGCCCAGGGCGTCGAGCTGCTCCACCAGGCCACCGCCTGGCTGCAGCAGGCTCGGGACGACGCCACGCTCATGGCCGAACTGAACCCCGACTACGCCCCGCGCACGACGGACGCCGCCCCGGCGCGGAGCAGACCGGAACGCAACGGGGCACCGCCGAACGACCATGCCGGCCGACCCGCCGTCGAGCATGACGAGCCGGCACTGTGAACCGGCCCGAGCGGGTCCACACCGCGACCCTGACCACCGGCCGCGAACCAAGGTCGGTACGCCGCGGCCGTCAACGTGCCGCAGCTGCGGTCCTGGCCCGGGCCCGCCAGGACCGCATGGAGTCCGAGCAGCAGCGCCTGGCCGCGGAGCGGGCCGAGGCCCAGGGCCTGCGGTTCCTGCCCCGCTCCGGTGACCACGGGCCCGCAGCGCTGCGCACTCCCATCCGGTTCCGAGTGCCGCGTCATCAGGACACGTCCGCGACCTGGGGTGCCGCGTACCCGTTCCTCGCCGAAGGCGGCCTGGGTGCCGACGGAGTGTTCGTCGGCCGCGATCTGCACTCCGGGTCGTCGTTCGTCTACGACCCGTGGGTGCTGTACCAACGGGGCCTGGTTACGGCGCCGAACATGGTCGTGGCCGGGATCGTCGGCGCCGGCAAGTCCGCCCTGGCCAAGGCCCTCTACCTGCGCTCCCTCGCGTTCGGGCGACGGGTCTACATCCCGTGCGACCCCAAGGGAGAGCACACCGCCGTCGCGCACGCGGTCGGCGGCCGGGCCATCGCCCTCGGCCCCGGGATGGCCGCGAGGCTCAACCCGCTCGACGAAGGCCATCGCCCGCTCGGCACGGATGACGCGGCGTGGGCGGAGCAGGTCGCCGCACGGCGCCGGACCCTGATCGGTGCGCTGACCGAGACGATGCTCAACCGGCCCCTGCACCCGGTGGAGCACACGGCGATCGACATCGCCCTGCACGCCACCGTCCGCACCAATACCGTGCCGATCCTGCCGACCGTGGTCGACCATCTCCTGGCCCCCGACAAGAACGACGACCTTGACGGCCGCCTGACCGAGGACGGACGACACGTCGCCCACGCGCTGCGCCGGCTGGTGCGCGGCGACCTCGCAGGGTTGTTCGACGGGCCCTCGACCGTCGCGTTCGACCCGTCGCTGCCGATGCTGTCCCTGGACCTGTCCCGAGTCGCGGAGAACAACTCCGCGCTCAGTGTGCTGATGACCTGCGCGTCGGCCTGGATGGAGGGCGTGCTGGCAGATCCCGATGGTGGGCAACGCTGGGTGGTGTACGACGAGGCCTGGCGGCTGATGTCTCATCCCGCACTGCTGCGCCGCATGGACGCGCACTGGCGGTTGGCCCGGCACTACGGGATCGCGAACATGCTCGTCATCCACCGCCTGTCGGACCTGGACAACGTCGGCGACACCGGTACCGCACAACGATCCCTGGCCGCGGCTCTGCTGGCCAACGCCGAGACCCGGGTCATCTACCGGCAGGAGACCGACCAGCTCGGCACCACCGCACAAGCCTTGGACCTGACCCGCACCGAAGCCACGCTCCTGCCCACCCTCGGCCTCGGCCAGGGGCTGTGGCGCATCCGGAGAAGGTCCTTCCTGGTCCAGGCCCAGCTACACCCCGACGAAGCCCAACTCTTCGAAACTGGGGCCAAAGCATCAGGGCTGAATCGGCCGCAAACATGATGCCCATGAGCACCGAACTCGCACGCGATCTGCAAGCAGAACGCACGCGATCTGCTTGCATTCTGAAAACAGATCGCAAGCAGGTTAAGCCGACCCGTGCCACTGTCGAGACAGATAGATCCATCGCCACCATTGCCAATGAGCACCGGAGACCTATCCGACCCCTATCACAATCGCGCTTCTCCCCTATGCATTGACCATTGACATCGATGATTTCCAACGATGCATCGGATAGAGTCCCACAGTTCCGGCCTGCGTCGATACCAGAGTCACAGACTCTGGAAGTACCGGACTCCGAAAGACCGGAGAACTGGAACTACCAGCCTTCGGGGGCTCGAAAGTTCGTATTCTTGGTGCCGTTGACAACCCACGATCGGGCATCTATGTTCTCCGCCATGAAGTCCGAATCTTGGAAGAAGTGCGGGACCTGCCTCCGACGTCGCCCAGTCGCAGAATTCGCCATATCATCACGACGCTCGCGCGACGGCCTGGCGAACGTCTGCATGGCGTGCGTGAGGTTTTTGAAGGCTGTACGTACCGGCCAGTTCGACGAACAGCACGCGCCGGGCGGACCCGTTGATACCGCCCTGTCGAACCACGGGTACCAGTGGTGGGACTACCGTCCTCGAGGAGCCCTGGCGCGAGTCCGGGTACTGCGCGGTCCCGACGGTCGATCGGTCGACGTGTCTGTGGCGCTTGCCCAGATCGAGGCGGCCCTCGGCGCCCCCGCCGGTTGCTGGCGGCCGGCAGGGCGCCGCCAGGTCTGCCGCCGGTCGTGCTGCACGCGACGCCACCGCCCCTGACCGGATCCTCTGGCTCGCCGCTGCGGGTCTGACGGAGCGGGTGCACCTGGTGGGTACCAAGACACCACACCAGGGGGCACAGCATGGACGAGCACCGCACTGAACAGGACCTGACGCGGGCCGCGAAGCAGGATCTGTCCGAGATCGCGGACATCGCGGCCGACGAGCGCAGCGCGCGGGTCGTCCTGGCCCTCGGGTGCGAGCCCGGTGACGAGCTCGCGCCCCAGCTCGTGTCCGCGCACGGCGCCGCCGGGCTCGTGCGGCGGATCGCCGACGGCACGCTGGAGGCCGAGAGCCAGCGTCTGGCCCGCTGGCGCCAGGACGTCGTGAGCCGGCTGGACCTCGCGGAGATCAGCCGGGTCCTGCTGCGCACCGAGGTGCTCGGGCTGAGCACCCTGATTCCCGGCGAGCCCGGCTGGCCGGTGCTGGCCGGGGACCCGGCCACCCACCTACTGGTGCTGTGGACTCGTGGTGACGCGTCGCACCTGACCAGCGGTGCGCCCCGAGTGGCGGTGATCGGGGCGCGTATCCCCACCGACTACGGCCGCGATGTCGCCCGCACCCTGGGGATGGATCTGGCCGATCGCGGAGTCACGGTCCTCGGGGCCGGCTGGCCGGGCATCGACGCCACCGTGTTCCGCGGTGCCGCGGTCGCTGGTGGACCAGCGATCGCCGTGCTGCCCGCAGGGCTGGACCACCGCGCCTACCCCGTCGACGAAGCCGCGCTGTTCAAGTCGACCGCGTCCAACGGGGGCGTCCAGGTCAGCGCGTGCCCACCAGGCCGACCGTCGAGCCGTGCCCGCGCCCAGGCCCGCAACCGGCTCGTGGCGATGCTGGCCGACGCCGTCGTCGTCACCGAGGGCGCCCACCACTGCCCGGCGATCAAGGTCGCCCAGCACGCCGTGCGTCTCGGCATCCCCGTCGGTGCCGTGCCCGGACCGATCTCCAGCGTCACCAGCTCTGGCAGCAACGAGCTCCTGCACGCGCACGTGGCGCGGATCATCACGCACGCCACAGACGCGATGAACCTAATCAGCACACCCCGCCCCGCCACACCGGCCGCGACTGTCCACCCAGCCGGGCGGGAGTCCGTAGCGCCACGGCCGGGGAACCTCGAGCCGCCGCCGCCAGCGGCGTTGATCCCGCTCTGACACCGAGGGAACCCGAGACCTCACCGAGACGCGCGACGGGAGACTGTGATGAACGACGAACTGCCACCGCCTGAGGCGTGGGACCTGCCCGTGGTGCGGGCGCTGGACGCGATCGAGTTCCTGCCCGGGCTGGATCCCGAGCATGTCGAGTTCGACCAGTTCCGGTTCTTCGGCGTGAACTTGATCGACCCGATGCGCTCGGCCGCGATCCACGCCTACCAACCCATCGCGAGCGCGCGGTTCACGGTGAAGTTCGCTGTCCGTGGCTCCACATACGAAGTGCGGGGTCACGACCGGCGACCGTTGACCGCTAGCGGCGTCGCCGACCTCCTCCACGTGCCGCTGGCCAGTGCCGACCGGGCCGTCACCCTGCTCAAGCGGGGTCTGACTGAGTCCCTGCGCATCTACAACGAGGCCCACGCTCCGACACAGCGACGCGACGTGGGCCCCGCCTCCGCGACGAGGCCCGGGGAGCCGTGGCCGTTCGCCGCTCGACCCGGAACTAACGAACCACCGCACCCCGCCCTCTGACCCAGCTCCCGGGGGCAAGCACGGTCTGCGCCAACCGGTCTGACAGGACTGTCAGCCGGCGGCTCTCAAGGCTTGGCTGGTCACCAGGGCGAGTTCGCCGAGCCGGGTTCCAGTGGCTGCTGGTTGCTGCGGCGAGGGATACGGATGTGGTCGGCGTGCCAGCGCCCGACGAGATACCCACCGAAGAACGCCAGCAGGACAGAGCCAGCCATCAGCAGCGCCATCAACTCCCAGGTCACGAGAGCCCCACGCCCGCGCCACCGCTACCGGTTGGGCGCTTGTTCCTCCGATGGCCTGAGCGTCGTCGAGTCGCGACCGCGGGATTGGACTTCACCCACTCATCGTGCCCGCCGACTGCGCACGGCACGACCCGGAAACTGCACTGACTGAGTCCCCCTGCCCTCCGTACCGCGCCAGCGGCGCAGACCGGGCGGTACTGCGCCGACTGCCGCCCGAGAGGAGCAGGCCACCCAGGCAGCCGCGGGTGGTGTGCGGTGTGCACCTGCCTTCCACAGCACCTGTGGGAGGACCAGATGGCCAAGGACACCCGTTCACTCGAGCAGAAGGTCGCCGACCGCGACGCCAAGCTCGATGCGCTGCACCAGCAGCTGACCAGTGCCGTAGAGACGCTCGTGACCGGCGAGGACTGGCGGCGCGCGATCGAGTTCGCCGCCCGGTTCCGCAGCCGGTCGTTCAACAACACCCTGCTCATCTGGGCACAGCACGCTGCCGCTCATGAAGCCGGGCGGGTCCCGGACCCCTACCCGACCCACGTCGCCGGGTTCCAGCAGTGGAAGGCCCTGGACCGCAGCGTCGACAAGGGCCAGGCCGGCTACCAGATCCTCGCCCCGGTCACCGCGCGCGTAGCTGTCACCGACGACGGGTCGTGGCGCCGGCTGCCCAAGGGCGACAAGCCCGAGCCCGGAGAGACGCTCAAGAGCCGCATGGTCGGGGTCCGGCCCGCCTACGTCTGGGACGTCTCCCAGACCTCCGGTCAGCCCATCCCCGCGCGACCGACGCCAACGCTGCTGCAGGGCGAGGCGCCAGCCGGCCTCTGGGACGGCCTGGCCGACCAGGTCCGCGCCGCCGGGTTCACGCTCCACGAGGCCCCGAGCGCCGCCGACCTCGACGGCGCGAATGGTGTGACGCACTGGCTCAAGCGCACCGTCCACGTCCGTGCCGACATGGACCCGGCAGCCCGGGTCAAGACGCTCGCCCATGAGCTCGGGCACGTGGTGCTGCACGACCAGGACAACGTCGACGCCGTCGTCCACCGCGGGATCGCCGAGGTCGAGGCCGAGTCGTTCGCGCTGATGATCGCGGCCTCCCACGGCATGAACACCGACCAGTACACCGTGCCCTACGTCGCGACCTGGGCCTCCCGCGTCTCCGGGCAGGACCCGGTCACGACCGTCCAGCAGACCGCCGCCCGCGTCCGCTCCGCCGCACTGCACACCCTCGACAGGCTGGAGACAGCACAGATCCCGGACGGCGCGCCGCCCGCTCCGACCGGCTCCCCCGCGGCAGACGACGGCAGGAAAGAGCCGGTACGGCGCGCACCTGTCGGCGCCGAGCAGCCTGGACCTGCCCGGCCGGCATCAATCGCGCCCGGTACAGAAGGACCGGACCTGTGAACGGGCGGCACGTGCCCGTCACGCTCCCCCGGGCTCGCTTCGACGTCGACACTGACGGGCACGTGACCGTGTCAGTAGACGGCCAGCCGTGGCAGCCCCTGACCGGCGACCCGGCCGAGCCCGCGAACCTGGGAACGGTACGGCTGGGTCGCAGCGTCGTGCTGTGGGCGCAGCAGCTGATCGCCAACGAGTTGGGCACACCGGTCCTGGTCGAGGTCGTCGAGGGTGGCCGCACGTACTCCGACGTGATCGATCCCGACAACTTCCAGGCCACGGAACCGCCCGACGCTCAGGCCGCTTCCGAGGTAGGCGAGGGCCCGTACGCACCCGGTGAGCCGGTCGTGATCAGTGTCGTCATCGACCGCACCCACGCCGACGAGCACGGGCATGTGCGCTATCGGCTGCCCACCGCGCTCGGCGGCAGGACCGTGCTGGTCCAGGGTGAGAAATCCCAGACCACGCTCCCGCTGGATCTCGTACCCCGCCCCGAGCCGCAGATAAGCATCGACGAGACAGCCTCACGTCCGCCGGTCATGGGCCCAGGCACCACTGCGCGCCGTCCGGCACGCAGTGGGGGCCACACCGGACGGCCCGACGGTCCCACGCCCGGGTCTTCCCACCGGGATACGCCGGACGTCGGCCTGGGGGCGTTGTGAAGCCGCCATCGGCGGCGCCCGGCCGCGCCATGGGTGACGAACTGACCGACCTCGGCCTGATCGGTCTCGGAATCCTCATCGGGCTAGCCGCGGTGCTTCGAGTGGCGGGCAGCCTCGCTGCTTGGGCCACCGGCACTGGCGCACCGACCGGGAGCGTGCTGGCCGGGTTGAGTGTCCTGCTCCGACCAGCCGACCCTGCCGGCGCGCTCGAGGCCGACGGCCTGCACCCGGTCGCGTACTGGATGGCCGTCGCCCTGCTCCTGGCGATCCTGGGGGTCGGGGTGTGGCAGGTGGTCCAGGCGGTCCTGGGGATGAACCACCGCCAATCCCGGTCGCCGCATCACACTCCCGGGACCGCGACCCGCCGCGATGTCGCCCAGACCGCCTCCGAGCGCGTGCTGGTCAAGCGGTCCCGGACGCTGCGGCCATCGCTGCCAAAGCCGACAGCGCCTGAGGTCGGGTACCAGCTCGGCACCGCACACGGTCAGGGCGTGTGGGCCTCGGTCGAGGACTCCCTCCTGGTCCTGGGCCCACCACGGTCGGGCAAGGGCTTGCACATGGTGGTCAACGCGATCCTCGACGCCCCCGGCGCCGTCGTGACGACCTCGACCCGGCCCGACGCCCTGACCGTCACGATCAAGGCACGCGAGCGGGTCGGACCGGTCGCGGTCTTCGACCCGCAGCACCTGGCCAAGGGGCTACCGGCCGGGCTGCGGTGGTCCATCGTGCGCGGCTGCGAAGACCCGCTCACGGCCATGATCCGCGCCACCGGACTCGCCTCGGCCACCGGACTCGGTGGGGGCGGAACGGAGAACGGTGGGTTCTGGGAGGGCATGACCCGCTCCGCCCTGCAGGCCATGCTGCACGCCGCCGCCCTCGACGGCCGCTCGGCGCGGGACCTGTTCGCGTGGTCCAACTCGCCCTCGGCCGCCGAAGACGCCGCCGCGATCCTTGCGTCTCACCCCGACGCGGCCACGGGGTGGGGGCAGTCGCTGGAGTCGATCATCCAGGCCGACCCCCGCACCCGAGACAGTGCGTGGATGGGAGTCAAGCAGGCGTTGGCCTGCCTGGCCGACCCCCGCGTCCTGGACTCGGTGTCCCCCGGCCCGGACGAGTCGTTCGACCCCGAGGCCTTCCTGCGAGAGAACGGGACCCTCTATCTCCTGGCGACAGGCGCCGGATCGGTGACCTCAGGGCCTCTGGTTGCCGCGTTTATCGAGGACCTCGTCGAGACCGCCCGCCACCTCGCCGCCGCCTCACCGGGCGCCCGCCTGGACCCGCCGCTATTGCTGGCGCTGGACGAGATCGGCAACCTCGCACCCCTGCCCTCACTGCCCACGCTGATGGCGGAAGGCGGCGGTACCGGGCTGACCACGATGCCGGTCCTGCAGTCTCTGTCGCAGGCGCGGGACAAGTGGGGCGAGAACGCGGCCAACGCAATCTGGGACGCCTCGATCGTCAAGGTCATCCTCGGCGGATCCTCGTCCTCCAAGGACCTGGCGGACTTCTCCAGCCTGATCGGGGAACGAGACGAGTTCACCGACACCCACATCCGCGGCGAACGCGGCTCACGCTCGATACAACGTGCCGTCCGCCGGGTCGCGATCATGCCCCCGCAGGCGATCCGGATGCTGCCGTTCGGCATCAGCCTCGTCCTGCTGCGCGCCGCGCCGCCGATCATCACCGACCTGCGCACCTGGACCACCCGGCCCGACGCGGACCAGCTCACCACCGACCGCACCCAGGTCGAGGCCCTCCTGCAAGCGGCGGCCAGCCGCCGTGGCTCCGGGGACCCCAACGCGTCCAGCCCAGCCACCGGGCCCGTGCAGGCACGGGACGAACCACAGACCGATACGGACCCGCAGAGCGATACGAAGGAGAGCTCGTGATGGATGACAGCTCGTACACCGACGACGAGATCGAGTCGGCATGGCAGCGCGCCGATGAGCTCGCGATCGAGGACCACAACAAGACCGACGCCTCCAATGTCCACGCCATGGTGGGGTTTCGGCTCTGGACGGCGCTGCGCGCGCTCGGCGCGACCCGTGGGCGAATGCTGGTGACGGGAGTCGATCCCCACGAGCTGGCCCAGCTGCCGCGCGAGCATGTCCAGGCCTGGGAGGAGGACGGGTTCGGGCTGCTGGTCGCCGACATCCCACCCGACCGTCCAAGCGCCTCCACCGGCCTTGACGACGAGCTGCACGAAGGGCCGGCGGAGTCGGTGGTCCACGAGCCGGGAAGCGTGTACGACGTCGTGATCCACAACGGCCATCTCGCCGACGTCACCGTCCACGACCCCGGTCTGCGCGACCACTTCCTGCAGAACCACCACGTGACCCTGCTGACCGGCCTCGCTCGTACCAGGCCCGGCGGGTTCTTCGCCGCGCTGATGCCCCGCGAGGTCCTGGACGACCCCAGCCCCATGGTGCGGGAGGCGATCAGCCTCTTGGGTGATGTGCTGGGCACCGTCCGGTTGCCGAGCGGAGCGCTACGCAACGTCGCTGGGTGCGACAACCCGACCGACCTGATCCTGGTCCGTCGCCGCCCGGACCAGGACGCACCGACCGACCAGAGGGCATTTCTGGACGTCGCGCACCTGCTGCCGCCGAACGGTGACCCGCGCGGTCACGAGCACCTGCACCGGCCCTACGCCGAACAGCTCTGGTGGGTGCTCGGCACGATCAATGCACGACCCGTGCTCGGCGGACCGCCGCGCCTCGCCGTCGAGCCCCACGACCAGCCCCTCGGGGACCAGCTGAGCCGGGCCCTGCGCCGGATCGTACGGTCCGCGCGCTCCCGGAACCTGACCGCAGGCCCCAACCCCCGTGGGGCGGACAGCCCTGACCTTTCACGTGAACCGCCGCACCGCCCCGAGCCCCCTCATCAGTCAGAGGTCGACCTGTAGTCCCACCCGGGACCGGTTCGACAGGGCACTCAGGGTGCGCCGGTCCTGCGACATGGCTCAGCAGAAGGGAGCCCCAGGTGAGCATCGCATTCCCCGATGATCGGTCCTACTCGATGGGCCACCCGGCCGTCCTGGCCGATGTCCTGGCCGTGCGCGACCACGCCCGGACCGACGACGCGACCACGGCCCACACTCTGCTGTCCAAGCAGATCTGGTTCGTGCTGCGGGCCCTGGGCGTGACCCGTGGTCGGATGCTGGTCCGCGGCCTGGACCCCGAGATCCTGGCCGGTACCCCGCCCCACCAGCAGGCCCTCCATCCCGGCAAGTTCGGGCAGCTCGAAGGCGACATTCCCCGACCTGGGGCTCACCGGGACCAGGTGCTGGTCGAATTCGATCCCGGGTACTCGCCCGCCGTGTTCGACGTCGTGCTCCTCAACACCCCGTACTCCGATGTCGTCCACCACGACGGCAAGTTCCGTCTTGAACGATGGCGCGAGCACAACCAGGACCTGCTGAGCTCACTGGCCTACACCGCGCCGGGCGGTCTGGTGGCCGCCCTGGTCAGTGCCGACGTCCTGGACGCCGCGGACCCCGCCCCGCGCAGGGGCATGGCGGTCCTGGCCGATCTCCTCGGCGCCGTACGCCTGCCCGGTGGGTCGCTGCGCAACGTGCCTGGGTGCGACGACCCGGTCGACCTTCTGTTCCTGCGCCGCCGCACAGAGGACCAGCCCACCCGCGGTGCCCGGTTCGAGACCAGCGTCCAGGTGCAGCTCGACGGTGGCCTGGTTCGGCTGAACGAGTACTTCCACACCCGGATCCAGGACGTGCTCGGCCGCCCGGCACTGCGATCCATGCCGTTTGGGCCACCGCGGCTGACCGTCGAACCCGACCCGGTCTCACAACACCTGGACCTGGACCTGGGCATCAGCCTCCAGGACATCGTGCGCACCGCCACCGCTCAAGGCCTGACCGCCGACAACACCACAACCAGTACCCCACCCGGCTCCGCCGCGGACACCGGTACGCGAAGCACTGGCCCGGCCCGGCAGGGTCTTCGCTCGCCCGAGTCGGAGGTCGGACTGGATCCCCCAAACCCAGCGCTGTGAGCCGCGCGGAGCCACCGCAGGACACCACCTTTCGCGCGACGCGCAAGGAGACCCGGTCCAGCAGGAATCGCGACACGGACCACGAACACCCCCCAAGGGCCGCAGAAAGGGACAGATCATGGACGAGCGTCATCGAAGCAGACCGGCTGCCGAGCGGCTCGATGGTGGTTTCAATCGCGCCGCAGAGCTGATCATGGGCAGTACCGACCCTGGGGATCCGACGGGGCAACTCGTCGCGGTCGTGGACCGTCTGGCACTGGAAGCACACTTCCGGGACTCGGCCGCCGATCGGCACTGGCAGATCGCGATCCACCTCTGGCCGGCCCTGAAAGCCATCACCAGCAGAACAGGACGTCCGACCGGGTCGCTGGTGGCTACGGGGGTCGATGCCGACATGCTCGCCGGTGTCGGCCCACACCCGCACTACCCGCGCGACCCGCGCCGCCACCTGACCTTCCACGCACCGATCCCACCCACCACCCAGTGGCCCCACCACGACCTGCCCGGCCACCCGCTCGGCAGTCACGACGACCCGGGCCGGTACAACCTGGTCCTGCTCAACCTCGCCTTCCACGACGCGGCCCTGCTCGATCCCGACCGGCGCACCCGCCTGGGTGAGTACCACCGCGAGGTGCTGACCAGTGCGCTGGACCGCACGACACCGGGCGGACTCACTGCGGCCCTGGCCTCGCCGGTGTTCCTCGACCACCCGGACTTTGACGTACGGCGGGTCATCGCTGAGCGAGCCGATCTGGTCGGGGCGGTGCGCCTGCCGGCCGGTGCGATGCGCCCTCACAGCCACGCCGAAGGCCCGACCGACGTCCTGATCCTCCACCACCGCCACCCAGACCAGCCCGGGCCCGGCATCCCTGCCTCCATCGAGGTAACTGCCGGGACCAGGCCGGGGCACCTGAACGAGTACTGGCTCGACAACGCCGACCACGTCCTCGGTCGGCTCGACCTGTCGGAGTCCAACGCCTTCACGGTCCTGCCCGGGCGCGAGCCGCTGGGCCGCCTGCTGCAGGTCGCGTTCGACCAGATCGCCACCGCTGCCGTCGCCATCCTGACGACCGGGCCGAGCACGTCGCGGCTCGCTCCCCCGCCTGGTCCGTCCGCGGAGTCGTCTCCCGTGGCACCGGGCGACGTCCCGCGCCTGTAGGACTGCCGGCCAGGTCGCACGACGACACGAGAGGGGTGCGGGTCGCACACCTGAACAACGACCCCGGTGGGCTGCGACAGCTCACCGGACCAGGCCCGAACCAGGGCTTCGACGCATGTGTTCAGGGAGGCTGTCATGGACCGGTATGAGGAGCGGTTGGTCGAGGCTGACCGGCTCGCGATGACCGCACACACCCGGGCGGACGCAACCAGCGGGCACCAGTTCCTTGCCAGTCAGATCTGGCACACCGCCCAAGCACTCGGCGTGCGACCCGGTGCGGACGTCCTGGTGACCGGCTCCGGGTCGGCGCAGCTGATCGGCACCACCCCGGTCACGCATCCGACGGCGAGCATGTGGGAAGGGTCGGTCCCGTGGCGGGCACAGGTCCCACCGCGGTGGCCCTACCCTGCGTACACCGTCAACCCACAACCGGCCCAGCCCCGAGCACGTGGCCCGTTCGCCGTCCAGGTCATCTCCCAGGTCGGGCTGGACGTCCACGTCCGCAGCCTCGCCGCATGGTCCTACCAGCAGCGCCGGTTCCACGAGGACCTCACCACGGCGTTGGAGACGACCACGCCAGGTGGGCTCGTATTCGCCCTGGCCAACCACTCCATCCTGGACAGCGCGGGGCTGGACAGCTCCGCGCACGCCCCGTGGGAGCAGACCGGGCAGGTCGCAGACTTCCTCGGCGCCGCCCGCCTGCCCTCCCATGCGCTGCGGGCCGAGGACCAGTGCGACGCGCCAGCCGACCTGATGATCTTCCGCCGCCACGTCCCCGGATCTGACGGGACGGGCACAGGGCTCGTGGTGCCGCGGTCGCAGTGGATGCCAGGCGCCGGGATCCCCGTCACCACCTACTACCGCTCCCATCGTGAGCACGTACTGGGTCTGCCGATCGCCCGGACCGACCAGTGGGACCTGGAACAGCTGGCTGTCATCGACACCAAACAGACCTGGCGGCATCGGCTGCCCCGCGTGCTGGACCAGATCACCCAGGCGCACACGCCGGACGTCACAGCGCCACGGACGGCCTCTGTCCTCGACGGCGTATCCCCGCCCCGCCCAACGTCGCGCACCAAGCCGCGGTCGCATGTCGCGTCCGACCGAGCAGCACAGGCCACGGACCTCGTACCGCCCGTATGAATCCACCCCACCAACACGGTGGTCGTCACGACCCAGTGAGTACGACCTTCTAGCGACAGGAGCAGTCCGATGAAGCCTCCGACAACGACCGCCAACCCATCGGCTTCCGCCGAGCTGTACCGCGCGATGGGAGCGGGCGACCCGGCCGCATTGGCTGATGCGTGGCAGGTGAGTCGGCACCTGTGGCCGATGCTCCGTGCTCTGGGCTACGAGAGTGGGTACCTGGGCGGGCGCGGAGCCAACAGCGACGCCCTCGCAGGTCGCGCACCCCACCTGCGGCCCACGGGTACACCACCCGGGTATCTCGCGTTCGTGGCGATGGTCCCAGAAGCGACGGTGCACGACAGGATTCGGCTGCACCACCAGGGCGCCGACCTCCCTCGACTCACCGAGCACCGCGGGCAGCTCGGTGTCGTGCTGCAGGACGTGCCGTTCAAGCAGACGCGCACCACCCGGGAAAGGGCGCAGGCCCTGGCCGACTACGGCACCAAGATCCTGACCGAGGGGATCGTCCTGTCGACCCGGGGCGGGATCAGCATCTCGCTCGTGCATCCCCAGGTCCTGGACAGCCCCGACCCCACCGGGCGCAAGAACCTCGCCCGCCAGGCCGACCTGCTCGGTGCCCTACGAGTACCACCACGCCCCTCGCCCGATGGGCAAGGCGTGGCGTTCGACGTCGTCCTGCTGCGCCGCCGCCCCACCGGGGCACGCAACACCGGGCACCCGTTCACCGACATCTCCTCGATCCCGCTCGGCAAGGGCCTCGCGACGATCAATGAGTACTTCGCCGCCCACCCCGAGCACGTCCTGGGCCCGGTCCTGCCCAGGCCCGAAGGCACGCCGTCACTGGTCCCGTCGGCCGACCGGACCCAGGTGGGTCAGCGGATGCAGGAAGCGTTCACTCGGATCGGGGGCGCCGCTACCCAGCGCGGGCTGACCGCGCCCGGATTCCTCCGCCCGCCCACACCGGATACCCCTCGCACCCCGGGCATGCCGCGGCCCATCGACCGTGGCGCACGTCCGGAGGTAGGCAGCGGTCTGCACCTCTGATTGCCTGCGGTCAGAGGTGCAGCACCTGCTGGTTCGGCAACGACGGCGCCGGGACCGGCCGGCTGTGTCGCCGAGATCACCACCAGCTTTGCCGGGACGGGCACGCGGATGTCAGTGGTCGACCGCATCATGGGTGCGGAGCAAGACCACCAGAAAGGGCAGCATCATGAAGGTCGTGGCCACCATCGACACCCGCGCCGCCGTCCGCGGCGACGAACCGTCCCAAGCTCGCGAGATCGGAACCGAGGCCACGACCTACGAGGACGGCCACGACGAGCTGGACGGTCAGGTCCCCGAGGGCTGGATGATGCTCAGCATCGGCGTACCCGACCGCGCCGACAGCTACGAGCCTCGGCGGCGCTAACCCGCCGGCAGCGCGGTCCTGGACTGTCTTTGGGGCCGGGCACCGTAGTGTTGAGACATACAATAGAACGCATGTTCGATACCATGGCGGCTCCGACAGCACTGGAGCGTGCCCGCGCAACGCTTCAGTCGGTCGAGCGCCGCGTCGGGGTCGAGCAGCACGACCGGGTCGTCGAACTGGCCCCGCCCTCCCCCGCGCCCCTGACCGCGCTGCTGCCGGGCGGTGACCTACCTGTCGGGTCCGCAGTCACCGTCGGGGGCTCGGCGAGCCTGATGTGCTGGCTTCTGGGCGCCACCCAGCGCGACCGGTGGATCGCACTGGTCGGCTGGCCCGAGCTCAGTCCCGTGGCACTGGCCGAGGCAGGTGTCGACCTGGAGCGCGTCGTCGTCGTGCCTGACGTCGGCGGCCATGCAGCCGCAGTTCTTGCCGCGCTCCTCGACGGGGTCGAGATCGTCGTCGCCGGGCCTGCTGCCCAGCTGACGGCGAGCGAGCGACGCCGGCTCCTGGCCAGGGCCCGGCAACGCACCACCACGATTCTGTCACCCGCCCCATGGGAGGGCGCGGCGCTCCTGCTCGACGTCCAGCAGAGCCGGTGGAGCGGCCCGGACCACGGAGCCCACTGGCTGCGCGAGACCCACCTGGGAGCCGTCCGCCGATCACGCGCGGACGGTGCCGGGGCCCGCTTCGAGATCACCCGGCACGGCACCACCGCTCCGACCGCGCTCGCCACCCGAGCCGCGGCCCGCCGCCGGGTGGGGTGACGCCGTGGTGTACGACCTGGCAGGGCTGATCAACAACTGGCCCGCGGGCGCCGTCGGAGGCGTGCCCGTGAGACCTTCCTACTCCTGGGATCCAGTGGCGGTCCTGGCCCGCCTGTGCTGGCCGGACCACGCGATCTGGGTCCCCGCGCATGCCAACCGGTGGAACAAGAACTTCGTGCTGGTCTATGTGACACCCAACGAGAACGACCGGCGCACCGAGGAAGGACTGTGGTTGCACTGGACCGACGTCGCCCGGGTGGTGCCGGCCGAGCCTTCTCGGGGACCGCGACCGCCCGTCGAGCCCATTTTGCGGGCGGGCCTGAAGCAGCAGAACCAGGTGCCGACGCCTCGGAGGGGCCAGGCGGGGCGCCCCTGACGTACGCCCGGTGATCGACAGGTTCGGCCGTGCCGACGGACGCCGGGCGATGTTGCACGGGCGCGTCGAGACGCCTCGACGGCGGTCGGGGCGGGCGTGGTGATGGTCGTGCACCTGGCAAGGGATACGGGGCGCTATTCGGCGTCCGTGACCCGAGCAGGGAGTCACCATGACGATCCCCATCCGGCAGAGCCTGGAGGGTGTGTTCCTGACCGGGCTCCGGCCCGGCACCACCCGCACCGGCGTACCCGTGCTGCGTGCCCGGGTGCGTGCCCAGCAGTGGCGGCGCGAGGGCGAGACCTTCACGCCCGGTGAACCGGTCGAGTGCGACCTGGTCGTGTTCCACGAGTCGACCCAGCGTGCCCGGACCAGGTTCCGGCCCGGCGACGCGTTCGTCGCCTCCGGGCACATCAACACCTACGACGTCGCCCGCGACGGTCAGACCATCCAGCGCGAGGAGTTTGTCGCCCGCCGCCTCGGCCACGACGCGGCACGCACCCGGTACAAGGTCGCCCGCACCCGCCGACGGCTGCGCCCAGCAACGGCACCCGCCTCGGTGTCCGGCTCGGGGAGTGCGTCGTGAGCGGCCCGGACCAGGTGAACGGCGCCGAGCCGGGCGCACCCCAGCTGCCCGGCCCTGCCGCCCCGGACGATCCGGCGGCCACTCAGAACGGTGTGCCGGCCGACGAGTCCCAGCTCTCGCTGTTGCGGATGCTTGGGTGGCGCCCCGGGGATCCGCTGCCCGACATCGACGGCCTGGTTGACGGGGCCGACGAGACCGGCGATGTCCTGCCGTTCCCCACGATGCGTGCTGCCGCCCTCGGCCGGGGCGGGGCCGCGACGCCGGCGGACGGGGATCTCCTGTTTCCGGCCGAGCCGGAGCCGGTCGTGCCGATCAACTGGAACACCCTGGACGCGGACCGGGCCGAGCATGAGTGGTGGCAGCTGGACGCGTTCGTGTACTGGCTGCGCGACGACTTCGGCCTGACCCCGCAGGAGCTGCCGCCGATGTGGCACCGGCACCCCGAGCTGGTCTGGGAGCTGTCCGCGCTGCGCACCTCGTGGCTGGCCGGGCACGCCGAGGACGCCCACCCCGGGTCCCCGCTGATGTGGCTGCGCGACCTGTCCGACACACGGCGTCGGCTGCGTGACTGGGTCCAGCGCTGCGGCACCACCCTGACCGAGGACCGCCCTACCCGGCGAACCACCTGGCCGGGCGAGGACCCCGCACCCAGCCCGGTCCCGGTGACGGTCACCGACCGGGCCGCGGACTTCGCGACCTTCGTCACGGACGACATCGCGCGACGCCGCCAGATCGAGGCCGAGGCCCACGCCGAGATCGAACGGATCCGTTCCGAGCGGATCAGTCGCCTGCGCCGGTCCTGGCACCTGCCGACGCCCGACGGCGACGGCCCGGCGTCTGACGAACTGCCGGCCGGCACCGAGACGGATGGGGAGGGCCGGTCATGACCACCGCATCGCATACGCAACTGGTTCGGGAGCGGGCAGACCGCGCCGCCCTGATCGCGCAAGCTCACGCGGACGCCACGGGTGCGCACGCTCAGCTCTCACCGATGATCTGGGACCTCCTGCGAGGCCTGGGCGCACCGATTGGCGGGCGGGCGCTGGCGTTCGGCGTGGATCCGCAGGTCCTGCTGACCGCGGACCCGAACCGGCCACAGCCCCGCGACGCTGACGGGTTCCCGGTGCACGACCGGTGGCAGGGCCCGGTACCTGGGTCCAGGCCCAGTACGTACTGGGACGCGTTCCCGGTCGCGCGCCACCCTCTGAACCTGGAGCTGGCGCGCCCGTTCGACACCGCTCTGGCGTCTATGCCGTACAGCGACATCCACCTGCGCAGCCGTGAGACCCGGGCGATCCGGCTGCACAGCTTCCACCTCCAGGCCACCGAGGCACTGGACGCGCTGGCACCGGGTGGGCACGCCGTGTTCCTGGTCAACCACTCGGTCCTGGACTACCCGGACCCGTCGCGCTGGGCGCGCCTTGCCCAGATGGCCGACTTCCTCGGCGCCGCCCGCCTGCCCTCCCACGCGCTGCGTGCTGCACCGGCCTGTGATTCACCGGTCGACGTCCTGGTCCTGCGGCGCGGCGACGGCGGCTACCCAGACGCAGACCGGCAGTTCCCCGGCATACACCGCTCGCCCCAGGACGGCCTGCACGAGAGCACCTACTTCACCACCCACCCCGACCGGGTGCTTGGTACCCGCGCGGTGGGCACCGACTACTGGGGCATGCAGCAACTCGCGATCCACGACCCCGACCACGCCTGGCCCGCCCGGCTGAACAGCGTGTTCGGCGAAATCGCCCGCCAGCACCGTTCTGCCCACACGGCCTCGGACCCGGCCACGCTTCACGGCCCGGCCACACCCCGCCACAGCCACCCTCGCCTGGGCGGCGAGCCCCCCGCACTGGACCTGTAACCCCTCGCCACCGGCAACCGGATCACCCGACCACTCGACGGAGAAAGCACTATGGACTTCAACAGAGCCCACATGGACGAAGTGCTCCAAGACATGGCCATCCACCTGCATCTCCACACGCCCGCGGTCGAGGCGTACCACACGATCGCGAAGCAGATGTGGGGACACATCAAGGCGCTGGAGTACACCGGGCGGCTCGTGGTCATCGGGCGCGACGCTGAACTCCTTGCCGGCGCTCCCCTGGACGCACCGCGCACAGTCGACGGCCTGAGGGTCTACAGCGACTCCGACCTGCCCAGTGATATTGCCGATCAGATCCCGCTCGCCGGCAACCTGCCCCCGGCGACGCAATGGCCCCACCCGGACCTCAACCTCGAACCGATCGACGCCTCACCGGTCGGGGCCGCTGACCTCACCGGCGTCGACGTCGTGATCGCGAATCTGCCCTACGCCGACACCAGGGCGCTGACCCGCGACCGGCAGATCGGCGTCACCATGTCCCACCACGGAATGATCCGTGAGGCCCTTACCTGGCTACGACCCGGGGGACTCCTGGTCGCCCTGGCCCACCGCCAGCTCCTGGAAGGCACCGATGCGCAACCGCGGCGTTCGATCGCCAAGCACGCCGACCTGATCGCGGCCGTCCGGCTGCCCGCCGGAGCCTTGCGCCAGGCACCGTTGCTGGACAGCCCGGTCGACCTGCTCATGCTGCGCCGCCGCGAACCCGGCCACTCGCCCGGTGGTCTGGCGTTCCTCCGTCGCATCCCGGTGCGAGCGCAAGACCCCGTGGACATGCAGATCAATGAGTGCTACGCCGTCGCGCCCTGGGCGGTCCTGGGCAACATCGTCCCCGACCAGGTCCAACCCAATGTGACCACCGCAGCGCCGTACGACGAATCCTTCGGCACCGACCTGGGCGACGTACTCAAGGACCAGACGACCATCGCGATCGAGGTAGAGCTGTACTCCCAGGTACGTCCCCCGCTCGTGCGCCAGAACGATCCTACGCCGCCGGCGAACGAACCGCCCAGGCCTGGGCCCGACACCGACGCGCCCACGCTGTAGCTGGCCCGCTCACCGACCGGCACCGAGGAGGAACTCGTCATGCCCGCGATGACCTTCGACCAAGCCATGCGCGCCGAACGCTGGCAGGCACACGCCCTCGGTATCCCCGGCAGGAGCCCCGGCGCCAACGCCTCCCGGCTGCGCACTGCGCGCCGTGTCGAACGCGAGTACACCGCGTACAGCGACCGGGTCTACGCCCGCGCCACGGGAACCGTCGACCCGGACCCACAACACCCCTTCTGCCTATACCGGCTCATTCAGGCCGGCGGCAACATCCAACGCGTCATCGATGCCCCCGACTTCGCCGCCGAGGTCCTGCAGGACATGGGCCGCGGGTACCGGGAAGAGATCGTGTCCGACGAAGACGGAACCCGCTGGGAACGCTTCAGACCAACGATCGACGACTACCGCGCTGCTGCACGAGTGACCGCACACATCCGCGCCCAGCTACAGCTGCGCGGCCTCATCACGCCGCGCCCACGCGGCCACGCGGTGACCTTCGGGTTCCTACCACCTCGCTACGAGCCGCCTGCCGACACAGGCATCCAGCCCCCGTTCTGACCAGCCGCGGTTCTGACTCCAGGGCCCCATCCGATAGCTCGAACGATGTCCTGCGCGGCACGCCTTCCCAATACGAACAAGTAGGAGCACCACAGCTCGGGGATCTGGCACCAAAGCACCGCCGGCTCGGCCCCCGATTCGACACATCAGAGAACCGGAGTATCCATGTCCCACGATAAGACACCGGCTCGGCTCATTTCGCTGCGCGAAGGTGCGCTCGCATTTCAGATCTCAGTGAAGACTCTTCGGCGGCGAATCTCAGATGGCACGATCACGGGGTACAAGGTCGGCAGGCTCGTGCGCGTCGATCCTGAGGAACTGGCCTCTTCCCTTGTCTCAACCATACCCACCATCAATGGTGACGAATGAATTCGTTTCCGGATCGCGCTTGCCACCGGAATGGAAGTGTGGGCCCGGGAACCTTAGTCGTTCCTGGGCCCACACTTTCACTTGCTTCCCGCAGCCCTTCCCTGCTTAGCCTTCTTCGCGGCCTGGATTCGAGCTGTGGCCGTGTCACTCATCCTTTCAGCGAGTTCACGGTCACGGCTCATCGTTGCGTGCTGATACCGCAGTACGACTTTGATGTCCGCATGCCCGCCGCGGCGCATCAGCTCGGCAAGTGTCGCTCCTTCCTGAGCGAAGATCGTCAGACCGGTGTGCCGAAGGTCGTGATACCTGAATCGATGAGGAAGGTCGAACACCGCGTCGCGCGCCTCCGCCCAATGGCCGTACCAGCTCGTACTCGACAGGGGAGCATTTCCCTTGACGATCGCCGGGACCACCGGCGCCTTGCGGGCCTCGTCAACGTAAAGGCGGAGGTGCTCTTTCAGACGGGCGCGCATGATCTTCGGGACGCTCATCGAGCGCTTGCCAGCGTCACTCTTGGGGTCGGAGTAGTCGCCGGTGTTGGCGTTCAGCTGCCGGCGGACGTGCAGGGTCGCGGTTCCGTCGTCGTGCCACTCGATATCACGACGCTGCAGCCCCAGTGCCTCTCCGCGGCGCAACTGGCACCAGGCGGCGAGCATCACCATGATCCCCCAGGGCTCAGGGGTCGCTTTGTACAGCGCCTCGACCTGCTCGGGCTCAGCGACGTCGTCACCCGGGTCGTGGTCAGCGTCGTACCGTACCGGCCTCTGTGCGGGGGTCTTGATGTCTGGCATCTTCGGGATGATCCCGTCGCGCGCGGCTTGCCGCAGGATCATCTCGAGCACGACGAGCACGGGCCGCGTCACGCCGTTGTACTCCGCCTTCGTGTTCAGGACGGATGGGATGGCGTCAAGCCTGACGGTCAGCTTTCGGACCGCCTCTTCGTCGATCGCGCGAACCAGCTGACCCCCGAACTCGGGGACGAGGTAGCCGTCGATCTTTCCCTTGTACGAGCGGATGGTCGATGCTGCTCGCTTGCGACCGCTCCGGGAGGGCTCCGTCCTGATCTTCTGGAGCCACTCCTGCGCGTACACGTCGAACGGGATCGACTTCGCCTGCTGGGCAACTGCCTCTGCCGCTCGACGCTTGGCTGCTGCCGTCGGCGACTCCCACTGGCCTCGCGCGATCGTGGTGTGCATCCTGGCCAGCCACTCTCGGGCGTCCGTCTTGGTCGTGAACGTGAGGGGCTTGTCGTCCTCAGTCCTGGCGGTGTAGGTCTTGCCGCCCGGCGCCGGGTAGCGCACCTGCCATCGACCCGAGGGGAGCTTGCGCAGGCTCCCCCAATTCTCCCTCTTCGTCGTACTCATCGTGGCCTCGCCTGCTCTCGGATGGACACTGATGGACTGTCGTGCCATCCCGTGCCAGACGCTCCCCGAGAGTGCTCGGATCCGCTAGATTCCGGCGTTCTCAGCATGTTCAGGGATTCGTCAGTGGCACGCTCTGGCACGGCCGACCAGACGTGCCACAGGCAAATCCCGCGGTTTGAGGCGTCTGACCTGCACATGACAGGTGTGCGCGTGCCACCCCCGTGCCACTGTGAATGGGTGCTTCCGTCCATCTCCGACCTCCTGTGTCCATGGAGAGTCGGCACGCAAAGAGGCCCGGAACCGCAGAAATCTGCGGTTCCGGGCCTCTGTTCAGCCGCTATGCGCGACGGGCTCCCGACACAAGGTCAGAAGTCCCAGTCGTCGTCCTCGGTCTCCACGGCCTTGCCGATCACGTACGACGAGCCCGACCCCGAGAAGAAGTCGTGGTTCTCGTCGGCGTTCGGCGACAGCGCCGCGAGGATGGCCGGGTTGACGTCGGTGTCCTCCTTGGGGAACAGCGCCTCGTAGCCCAGGTTCATCAGGGCCTTGTTGGCGTTGTACCGCAGGAACTTCTTGACGTCCTCGGTCAGACCCAGCTCGCCGTAGAGCGCGTCGGTGTACTCGACCTCGTTCTCGTACAGCTCGAAGAGCAGCTCGAACGTGTACGCCTTCAGCTCCTCCTGCTCGGCCGGCGACACCGCGGCCAGACCCTTCTGGTACTTGTAGCCGATGTAGTACCCGTGCACCGCCTCGTCCCGGATGATCAGGCGGATCAGGTCGGCCGTGTTGGTGAGCTTGGCCCGCGAGGACCAGTACATCGGCGCGTAGAACCCCGAGTAGAACAGGAACGACTCGAGCATGGTCGAGGCGACCTTGCGCTTCAGCGGGTCGTCGCCCCGGTAGTAGTCGAGGACGATCTCTGCCTTCTTCTGCAGGTTCTCGTTGTTCTCGGACCACTCGAAGGCGTCATCGATCTCCGGCGTCGACAGCAGCGTGGAGAAGATCGAGGAGTAGCTCTTGGCGTGCACGCTCTCCATGAAGGAGATGTTGGTGTACACCGCCTCCTCGTGCGGGGTGAGCGCGTCCGGGATGAGCGACACCGCACCGACCGTCCCCTGGATGGTGTCCAGGAGGGTCAGGCCGGTGAACACCCGCGAGGTCATGGTCTTCTCGTGCGCCGAGAGGGTGTTCCACGACTGGATGTCGTTGGAGACCGGGACCTTCTCGGGCAGCCAGAAGTTACCGACCAGGCGGTCCCAGACCTCGAGGTCCTTCTCGTCCTCGAGGCGGTTCCAGTTGATCGCTGTCACACGATCGATGAGCTTCAGCTTGCCGGTGGGCGACATGGGAGTTCCTTCAGTGGCTGCGGTAGGCGAGGGACGGGTGGGCAGGAGCGTGCGTCACAGCATGCAGGAGACGCAGTTGTCCACCTCGGTACCCTCCAGCGCGAGCTGCCGCAGGCGGATGTAGTACAGGGTCTTGATGCCCTTGCGCCACGCGTAGATCTGCGCCTTGTTGACGTCGCGCGTGGTCACCGTGTCCGGGAAGAAGAGGGTCAGCGAGAGGCCCTGGTCCACGTGCTGCGTCGCCGCGGCGTACGTGTCGATGATCTTCTCGTAGCCGATCTCGTACGCGTCCTGGTAGTAGTCCAGGTTGTCGTTCGTCATGTACGGCGCGGGGTAGTAGACGCGGCCGAGCTTGCCTTCCTTGCGGATCTCGATCTTGGCCGGCACCGGGTGGATCGACGACGTCGAGTTGTTGATGTAGCTGATCGAACCCGTGGGCGGGACGGCCTGGAGGTTCTGGTTGTAGAGACCGTGCTCCATCACCGAGTCACGCAGGTTCCGCCAGTCGTCCTGCGTCGGGATCGCCACGCCGGAGTCGGCGAAGAGACGCGCGACGCGCTCCGTGGCCGGCTTCCACTCGCGCTCGACGTACTTGTCGAAGTACTCGCCGGTGGCGTACGTCGAGTCCTCGAACCCGCCGAACTTCTGCTTGCGCTCGATCGACAGACGGTTGGACGCCGCGATCGCGTGGTAGGCCACGGTGTAGAAGTAGATGTTCGTGAAGTCGATGCCCTCGTCCGAGCCGTAGTAGATGCGCTCACGGGCGAGGTAGCCGTGCAGGTTCATCTGGCCGAGGCCGATGGCGTGCCCCTGGTCGTTGGCGCGCTTGATCGAAGGCACCGACTCGATGGACGTCTGGTCGCTGACCGCGGTCAGCGCGCGGATGGCGGTGTCGATCGTGCGACCGAAGTTCGGCGAGTCCATCGCCTTGGCGATGTTCAGCGAGCCCAGGTTGCAGGAGATGTCGCGGCCGACCTCGTTGTACGAGAGGTCCTCGTTGTACGTCGACGGGGTCGAGACCTGGAGGATCTCGGAGCACAGGTTCGAGTGGGTGATGCGGCCCTTGATCGGGTTCGCCTTGTTCACCGTGTCCTCGAACATGATGTACGGGTAGCCCGACTCGAACTGCAGCTCGGCGAGCGTCTGGAAGAAGTCGCGCGCGCTGATCGTGGTCTTGCGGATGCGGTCGTCGGCGACGAGCTCGTCGTACTTCTCCGAGATGGAGATGTCGGCGAACGGCTTGCCGTAGACCCGCTCCACGTCGTACGGGCTGAACAGGTGCATGTCCGCGTTCTTCTTGGCCAGCTCGAACGTGATGTCCGGGATGACCACACCGAGCGAGAGCGTCTTGATACGGATCTTCTCGTCCGCGTTCTCGCGCTTGGTGTCGAGGAACCGCATGATGTCGGGGTGGTGCGCGTGCAGGTACACGGCACCCGCACCCTGACGGGCGCCGAGCTGGTTCGCGTAGGAGAAGGAGTCCTCCAGGAGCTTCATCACGGGGATGACGCCGGACGACTGGTTCTCGATGTGCTTGATCGGGGCACCGTGCTCGCGGATGTTGCTCAGGAGCAGCGCCACGCCACCGCCGCGCTTGGAGAGCTGCAGCGCGGAGTTGATGCCGCGCGCGATGGACTCCATGTTGTCCTCGATGCGCAGCAGGAAGCAGGACACGGGCTCGCCGCGCTGCGCCTTGCCGACGTTGAGGAAGGTGGGCGTCGCCGGCTGGAAGCGTCCGGAGATGACCTCCTCGACGATGTCCCGCGCCGTCTGCTCGTCACCGTCGGCCAGGCCGAGGGCGACCATGGTCACGCGGTCCTCGAAGCGCTCCAGGTACTTCTTGCCGTCGAACGTCTTCAGCGTGTACGAGGTGTAGTACTTGAAGGCACCCAGGAACGTCTCGAAGCGGAACTTCTTCGAGTACGCGAGCTGGAACAGCTCCTTGACGAAGGCACGCGAGTACTTCGCGAGCACGGCGGGGTCGTAGTACTTCTCCTCGACGAGGTGGTCGAGCTTCTCCTCGAGCGTGCCGAACTCCACGGTGTTCGGGTTCACGTGCTGCAAGAAGTACTGGCGCGCCGCCTCGCGGTCCTTCCCGAACTGGATCTTCCCGTCCGGCCCGTACAGGTTCAGCATCGCGTTGAGCGCGTGGTAATCCATCTGGAGGCTCTCCAGGGGGATCTCGCTCAGGCCCTCAGTCAGGCTGACAGGCTCAGTGGTTGTTGCTGCCAAAATCGTCCCAATCCGTTGCGGACGCGCGTGACGTCCTGCGCAGTTCCGAGGAGTTCGAAGGCATACAGGTACGGGACATCGCACTTCGCCGAGATGATGTCACCGGTGATGCAGTACGCAGCCCCGAAGTTGGTATTGCCCGCGGCGATGACGCCGCGGATGAGCGAACGGTTGTGTTCGTCGTTGAGGAACTTCCTCACCTGCCGCGGGACGGCCCCGCCCTCGTTGCCGCCACCGTAGGTGGGGGCCAGGAGGACGTAGGGCTCGTCCACGCGCAGGAACCCGTCGGCCGGGCGGAGGGGGATCCGGTGCACGGACATCCCCAGCTCGTCGAGAGCGAGCTTCTCGACGAACCGGTGCGTGTTCTCGGACACGCTGGAGAAGTACACGAGAGAGCCCACGTCACGCCTCCTTGCCGACGTAGCTGTGGTGCTGGTCAGGCCGAAGCGGCCTGAAGCGCGGCGACCGCGCTGATCTGGTCGGGGCGAAAGCCCGACCAGTGGGTGTCACCGGCCACGACGACCGGTGCCTGGAGGTACCCGAGGCCGCGGACCATCTCCAGCGCCTCGGCATCCTGAGTGATGTCGACGACCGTGTACTCGACACCCTTGCGATCCAGTGCCCGGTACGTCGCGTCGCACTGGACGCATGCCGGCTTGCTGTAGACCGTGACGCTCATGTCCGCCTCCTCTGACCTCGAAGAACACCCGTGAACTTACGTCGGTGTGCTTTGTTCGCGGGTCTGCGTCTCCCGCTGCACCAAACACTACACCTGGTGTCTGACACGCGCTCGGCAACGACATGTAGTGGTTCGGGACGTGCTAGGCACTACGCCGGGACCGCTCATCGGGCACAGGGTCCATGCTGCCACGAGCCTCTGACACCGCCTGGGAGGCCGCGTGCAGGGCTTTGCGGGGCCCCCGTGGGCGAGGCCGCGGAGCCCCGCGAAAGGGCACCTGGCAGGTCCCCCAGGCCCCGAAAAATGATCTGAGTCCACGGCGTGTCGCGACGGTTCGGCGTGTCACCGAGATTCGTGATGTCGTCCTCGCCACACCACGGCACCGGCGCACCGCTCCGCCCCGCCACGGCTCCACGGCCGGATACGGCTACGCGGTCGCTCCCGGCCGGTACCAGCCCGCCGCGTCGACGCCGCCAGGAACCGCCGTCGCCGGGTCGTACGGGGTGCGCGTGAAGTGGAACGTGCCGACGTCCAGCGCCACGGCCTCGCCCCCGTCACGCCGCACCAGGAGGCGCTCTCCGAGCCAGTATCCGTACTCGACGCCGCGGAGCTCGTCCCCGACCGGCTGGAAGACGGTCCCCCGCCCGCCGGAGCCCTGGGACCGCAGCTCGAGACGGCCTGCCGCGTCGACGCCCACGTCGAACGGGACCGGTCCCCAGTACCAGGTGCCGGCCACACCGGCCAGGCCCGCCCCGGGCGCGACGCCCGCCCCTACGTCCGGTCCGCCATCCGCCCCGGACCCGACCACCGGCCCGACGGCACCCCGCGGCGCTGCCGACCCCGCCGAGCGCCGCCCGCCGACAGCCGAGCCCTGCTGCAGCACCGCCAGCAGACCGGTACTGTCGCCGAAGCCGGCCGTCGACGAGCCGCACACGGCCACGACGTCGCCCGTCGCGGCGTCCGCCCGCAGGTCCGCCGTGAACCCGGGCACGGACCCGCCGTGCCCGACCGTGCGGACGGCGCCGTCCTGGCGCACCCGCACGCCCAGGCCGTGGGAGGTCGCCCACGGTCCACCCTCGGGTCCGGCGTCGTCGACCACCGCGCGCGGGACGGCCATGTGCCGGCGCAGCGCGAGCGGCAGCACGGCCTCGCCGGCGTCCCGGTCGGCCTCGCCGCCCACGAGCCACATGCCGAACCGCACCAGGTCGGCCGGCGTGGACCACACCTCGCCCGCGGGGCCGGCCGCACGGTAGTCCGGTACCGGCTCATGGTGCACCAGGTCCGCGTGCGGGTGCACGGCATAGCCGGTGACGTGCGGGCCCCCGGGCACCCGCCCCGTGGCGGTCATGCCCAGCGGCTCCCACAGCTCCGCACGGAGCACCTTGTCCCAGGCACTGCCCCGGAGCACCTCGACCAGCCGGCCCAGCACGGCGAACCCGGCGTTGCTGTAGTGGTACCGCTCCCCCGCGTCCCAGAGCTGCTCGAGGCCGGAGGCCGCCAGCTCGTCCCACGTGGGCCCGCCGTGCCGCTCCCACCACGGACCCGGGAACTCGGCCTGGAGGCCGCTCGTGTGCGTGAGGAGGTGCCGGATCGTCGCGTCCGGGGCCGGGGCGTCCGGCAGGTGCCTCCCGATCGGGTCCGCGAGCGCCACGGCACCCTCGGACACGAGCCGCAGCACGGCCACGGCGATCATCGGCTTGGTGACGGAGCCGATGCGGAAGGCGTGCTCCGGCGTCGGGGTACCCGCCCAGGAGGCGTGGGCGGTGTCCTCCCAGACCACCTCACCGCCCCGCCCGGCGGCCGCGGAGAGGGCGGGTACCCGTCGGGTCTCGCGCAGGCCGGCGAGCACACTGCTCAGGTCGGCGCCGGGTGCATCGTGCGCTGTCGTCATGCCCCGAAGGTACCGAAGCGGCGGTGTGCTGGTCGGTGGCCCGGCAGCGGCAATGAGGCAGCGGAATGAGGCAGCGGCAATGAGTTCGGTCCGTTGCCCTGAGATCGGTCGTTCGAACGACCGATCTCAGGGCAACGGACCGAACTCACACCTCACGGGCCGAGCCCAGCCCGGTCAGGCCGGGGAGACCTCGTCCACGCCCGGGAGCGTGTTCGTGGTGGCCAGACGGCGGTACCAGTGCGCCGAGTCCTTCCAGGTGCGCTCCTGCGTGTCGTAGTCGACCCGGATGATGCCGAAGCGGCGGTCGTAGCCGTAGGCCCACTCGAAGTTGTCGAGCAGCGACCACGCGAAGTACCCGCGCACGTCCACGCCCTGGTCCCGGGCGAGGCCGAGCGCCTCGACGTGGTCGTGCAGGTAGGACACGCGCAGCGGGTCGTGCACGCGTGCCACACCGTCCTCGACGGTCACCTCGTCGTCGAACGCGGCGCCGTTCTCGGTGACCATGAGCGGCTGGTCCGGGTACGAGTCGCGCAGCGAGACCAGCAGATCGGTGAGGCCGGCCGGCTCGATGTTCCAGCCCATGGCGGTGTAGGGGCCGGGCTGCGGCAGGAACTCGACGCTGTCCGCGGCGATCCACGGCGTGCCCGCGGAGTCCTTGTGGCCGTCCGCCTGCTGACGCTCGCCCTCGCCGCTGTACCGGCGCACGCGCGCCGTCGAGTAGTAGTTCACACCGAGCACGTCGAGCGGCTGGGCGATGGTCTCCAGGTCGCCGTCCTGCACGAACGACCAGTCGGTCACCGACGCGGTGTTCTCCAGCAGGTCCGCCGGGTAGGCACCCTCCAGGACCGGGCCGAGGAACGCCCGGTTGGCCAGCGCGTCGACCTCGCGGACGGCGGCCTGGTCGGCCTCGGACGACGGGTCGTCCGGGCGGAACACGTGCAGGTTCAGCGTGATCGAGGTCTTCGCGCTGTTGCCGAGCACCTCGCGGATCTGCTGCACGGCGAGACCGTGCGCCAGGTTCAGGTGGTGCACCGCCTGCAGCGCGGCCAGCGGCTCCGTGCGGCCCGGTGCGTGGACGCCCGAGCCGTAGCCCAGGTACGCCGTGCACCACGGCTCGTTGAGCGTGGTCCACACGTCGATGCGGTCGCCGAGCTCCTCGGCCATCTTCCGGGCGTACCGGGCGAAGGCGTAGGCGGTCTCCCGGTTGGTCCAGCCGCCGGCGTCCTCGAGCTCCTGCGGGAGGTCCCAGTGGTAGAGCGTGACCACGGGCCTGACGCCCGCGGCGATGAGGCCGTCCACGAGGTCCGAGTAGAACCGGATGCCCTCGGCGTTGAACTCGCCGGTGCCGCCCGGCTGCACGCGCGGCCACGCGATCGAGAACCGGTAGGCGCCCAGGCCCAGGTTCTTGATGTGCTCGACGTCCTCCTGCCACCGGTGGAAGTGGTCGTCCGCGACGTCGCCCGTGTCGCCGTTCAGCGTCTTGCCGGGCGTGTGCGAGAACGTGTCCCAGATGGACGGGCCGCGCCCGCCCTCGGTCGCACCACCCTCGATCTGGTACGACGCGGTCGCGGATCCCCAGAGGAACTCGCTGGGGAAACTCCGTGCACTCACAGTGCCACCTCTCCCGGGCCGGTGGCCCGAACGGTCTTGCCTTCGTTCTCGACGCTCCATTCGCCAGGAGCGTCCTGACTGGTCACGTGCACGACGCCGGACGCGTACCGCACACGGAACGTCGCCGGGGCGCCGGTACCACCGGGGACCAGGATCTCTTCGTCGTACCCTTCGGGCAGACGGGTGCAGCGTAACGTCACGCCCTCGGCCCACGCGTAGTCGGGCCGGTCGTCGCGTGCACCGACCGGCAGCACCGTGCCCGGCCGGACGAACAGCGGCAGCGTGTCGAAGCCGTGCTCCTCGGCGACCCAGCGCGGGCCGGTGAGGGTCGGCGCGAGGCCGGGCGCGACGACGTCGGACAGGCGGGTCCACTCTCCCTCCGGCAGGTAGTACTCGGTGCGCGACTCGTGGAAGACGGGGGCGACCAGCAGCGACGGCCCGAGCATGTACTGGGTGTCCACCGACGCCGCGGTCCGGTCCTCCGGGAACTGGAGCACCATGGGCCGCATGACCGGCAGCCCTTCCTCGGCCGCCACGTGCCCGGCCCGGCCGAGGTACGGCATGAGCCGCATCTTCAGCCGGGTGAACTTGCGCGTGACGTCGACCGCCTCGTCGTCGAACGCCCACGGCACGCGGTACGAGCTGGAGCCGTGCAGGCGGGAGTGCGAGGACAGCAGGCCGAACGCCGTCCACCGCTTGAACACCGCCGGGTCGGGCGTGCCCTCGAAGCCGCCGATGTCGTGGCTCCAGTAACCGAACCCGGACAGCGACAGCGACAGGCCGCCGCGCAGGGACTCCGCCATGGACACGAACGTGGACTCGCAGTCACCGCCCCAGTGGACCGGGAACGCCTGGGTGCCCGCCGTCGCCGACCGCGCGAACAGCACGGCCTCGCCCTTCCCGCGCTCCTCCTCCAGCAGGTCGAAGACCGTCTTGTTGTAGAGCGAGGCGTAGAAGTTGTGCATGCGCTCCGGGTCGGACCCGTCGTGCCAGACGACGTCGGTAGGGATGCGCTCCCCGAAGTCCGTCTTGAAGCAGTCCACGCCCTGGTCCAGCAGCACGCGCAGCTTGTCCTGGTACCAGGCGGCCGCGTCGGGGTTCGTGAAGTCCACCAGGCCCATGCCGGCCTGCCACCTGTCCCACTGCCAGACGTCGCCGTCCGCCGTCTTGACCAGGTAGCCCTTCTCCATGCCCTCGCGGAACAGGTGGGAGCGCTGTGCGATGTACGGGTTGATCCACACGCAGACCTTCAGGCCGCGGTCGTGCAGCCGGGCCAGCATGCCCTCGGGGTCGGGGAACGTGGCCGGGTCCCACACGAAGTCGCACCAGTGGAACTGGCGCATCCAGAAGCAGTCGAAGTGGAACACCGACAAGGGGATGTCCCGTTCGGCCATCCCGTCGATGAAGCCGTTGACGGTCTCCTCGTCATAGCTCGTGGTGAACGACGTGGAGAGCCACAGCCCGTACGACCAGGCAGGGACGACCGCCGGCCGGCCCGTCAGGGCCGTGTACCGGCGCAGGATGTCGGCGGGCGTGGGCCCGTGGATCACGTAGTACTGGAGGGACTGCCCCGGCACCGAGAACTGGGTGCGGCTGACCACCTCGGAGCCCACCTCGAACGACACCCGCTCGGGGTGGGCCACGAAGACGCCGTAACCCCGGTCGGTCAGGTAGAACGGCACGTTCTTGTAGGCCTGCTCGCTCGCGGTGCCGCCGTCCTCGTTCCAGACGTCGACGCTCTGGCCGTTCTTGACGAACGCCCCGAACCGCTCGCCCAGGCCGTAGACGTGCTCACCCACGCCGAGCGCGAGCTGCTCGTGCACGAAGTCGCCGTCCGGGGTGCCCGCGATACCGATGCTGCGCTCCGACGAGGAGGTGAGCACCTCGCCGTCGGCCACGAAGTCGACGTGCCAGGGCCCGTCGGTGGACACGCGCGCCGTGAGGCCGCCGGAGACCAGCTCGGCAGGGCCGTCCTCGGGCACGACCACCTTGACCGCGCCCGGCTCCCGGTTCACCGCGAAGTGTGGCCCGAGGTCACGGCGGCCCTGGTGGTGCTCGATGCGGACGCCGATCACGTCGTTTGCCGGGGCGTCGAACGTCACGGTCACCAGGGGGCGGTTCAAGGTGTCGCCGCGCTTGGTGATGGGCGCGGTGGGCGCGTACACGGTCAGGGTGTCGTCGCCCGCCTCGACCGTGTCGATGTCGCGGGGCCGCAGCATCTCGACGCCGGGGCGCAGGTGCCAGTAGCCGTCGGTGAATTTCATGGGTGGAACCTCGTTGCCTCTCGGTGGGACGGCGTCACTTGACCGCCCCGGCGGTCACGCCCCGGGTCAGGGTGCGCTGGAAGATCAGGAAGAAGATGACGGCCGGCACCAGCGACACGAGCGAGCCCGCGTTGATCGTCGGTGCGTCCATCATGCGGTCGCCCTGCAGCGAGGCGAGGGCGATGGGGATGGTCTGGGTGTCGTTGCTGGTGAGCATGACCAGCGGGATGAAGAACTCGTTCCAGGTCCAGATGAAGAAGAAGATCATCAGCACCGAGAGCGTGGGCCGCACGATCGGGAACACGACCTGCCAGAGGATGCGCCAGCGACTCGCGCCGTCGAGCGCCGCGGCCTCCAGGAGCGCGGGCGGGAACGTACCCAGCACCGAGGACAGCAGGTAGGTGCCGAACGCCGACTGGATGACGGTGAAGATGATGATCACCGACCACTGCGAGTTCGACAGGCCCACCGCCTGTGCCATGGTGAACAGCGGGTAGATCAGCGCCTCCTGCGGCAGCATGTTCGCGAGCAGGAACAGGGCGACGATCCACAGCCGCCCCTTCACCCGGCCGATGCCTATCGCGTACGCGTTGAGCAGCGACAGCAGCGCGCCGCCCACGGCCACGAGCGCCGAGATGAACACCGAGTTCCAGAGCTTCACGGGAAAGTCGGTGCGCTCCCAGAAGGCGACCACGCCGTCCAGGTAGAGCGACGACGGCAGGGAGAGCGGGCCGTTCGCCGCGTAGTCCTGCGGTGACTTGAACGCGTTGAGCAGCATGATGCCGAACGGCGCGAGGACCGCGAGGCCCACGAGCACTGCGGCGGCCAGCACGAGCCAGCGGCCGGGCCCACGGCGGTAGCGCGAGTCGACGGCGGTGGCGCGCACCTGAGCCGGTCGCAGGTCGGGCCGCGGGTCAGTGGCGACGGCCATGTCAGACCCCCTCCCTCTCACGTCGTTCGGCCCGGTTCTGCAGGCCGAGGATGATCAGGGCCACGACCACGATCACGAGCGTGAGCACCGTGGCGATCGCGGACCCGTAGCCCACCTGGGACTTGTCGAAGAAGCTCAGGTACGAGTAGTAGCTCGGCACGAGGGTCGAGCTCTCGGGCCCGCCGCGCGTGAGCACGTAGATGGGCCCGAAGACCTTCAGGGCGGCCACGGTGCAGGTCAGCGTGACGACGAAGGTCTCGGGGCGGATCTGGGGCACGGTGATGGCCCGGAACCGGTCCCACCATCCGGCGCCGTCGAGCTCGGCCGCCTCGTACAGCTCCGGGTCCACGCGCTGCAGCGCCGCCATGAAGATGACCACGGGGTAACCCATCTGCACCCAGATGAGCACGAGCATCACCGACGGCAGCGCGGTGGCCGGGTCGCCCAGCCAGTTGGGCGGCGTCTCGACCCCGATACCCCGCAGGATCACGTTGAGCGCGCCGGTCTGGGAGTTCAGGATCCAGTTCCACAGCACGCCCGCCACGGCGACGGGCAGGATCTGCGGCAGGTAGTACGTGGCACGCAGCACCGACGAGACGCGCTCACCGAACCGCCGTCCGAGGTAGTCGAACAGCACCGCCGCGAGAACCAGCCCGAGCAGCGTGGGCACCAGCACCATCGCGACGATCATCGCCAGCGAGTTGCCGAACGACGTCCAGAACTTCTCGTCGCCCATCAGGTCCGCGTAGTTGCCCAGCCCGTTCCAGCGCAGCGGCGCCATGCCGCCACGCCACTTGAACAGGCTGAAGTACACGTTCGTCAGCAGCGGGTACCCGATCACCACGGCGAACGCGGCCGCGCCGGGCAGCAGGTAGGGCAGGTACCCCACCCACGGCGCCCGACGCCGGCGCGTGCCGCGCGGTGTGCGCGGGCGCTGGTCCGCCCGCGCACGCCGGTCGGTCAGAGCGGTGTCAGCCATCGAGCAGGTCGGCCTTGCCCTCGTCGTACGAGTTCTGGAGCCCGTCCAGCACCTCGGCCGGCGTCTTGGACCGGTTGACCAGGGACTGGAGCTCACTGACGATCACGTCGTAGTAGCCGGCCACGGGCCAGTCGGGGTAGTACGCGAGACCGTCCTGGTCGAGGATCGCCTGGAAGTTCTCGGTGAGCTCACGGGTGCGCTCGTCCTTGATCACGGACGGGTCGCCCGCCACGGGCAGGCCACCCTCGGTAGCCAGCACGTTCTGCACCTCGGGGCGCAGCGTGATGTCGATGAACTCCTCGGCCAGGCTCGGGGAGTCGGCGTTGGCCGGGACCACCCAGAGGTTGCCCGACGAGCCGGTGTGCAGCGTGTTGCCGGGGAAGTTGAACTGGCCCCAGTCGGCCTCCGTCTCGGCCGCGAGCCGGCCGAACCACCAGGAGCCGCTGACCATGAGCGGGTAGGTGCCGTCGATGAACGAGACGCCCATGTCCTCGGCGGTCAGGGCCGCCGAGTCGGAGGCGATGTAGCCCTTGTCGATCCACTCGTCGAGCTTCTCCGTGGCCTGCGTCATCGCGTCGTTGTGGAAGTCGACGTCGTTCGCGAAGAGCTGGTAGTCGTCCACCAGCGCACGGTCGCCGTAGGCGAGCACGAGCTCGTACCAGAGCTGGCCGAGCGGGTACTCGGCGCCGGCCTCGGCCAGCGGTGTGATGCCCTCCTCCTTGAAGGCGGCCAGCACGTCGTCGAGCTCGTCGAGGGTGGTCGGCACCTCCAGACCCTGCTCGGCGAACATGTCCTTGTTGAAGTAGACGCCCACGAACTCGCCGTAGTTCGGCACCCCGTACCACTCGCCGGAGCCCATGAGACCCTGCTCGTCGTAGGTCGCCGTGGTGGCGAGCGAGCCGGACAGCTTCTCGTCCCAGCCGCGCTCGGTCGCGGCGTCGGTCAGCGGGGTCAGCAGGCCCTGCGCCGCGAGCTGTCCCGCGGTCGCGTTGCCCTTGTTGAACTCCATGACGTCGGGCACGTCGTCGCCCGTGAGCACGATCTTGGCGTTCTTCTGGATCTGCTCGAACGTCTGCTTCTCGACGTCGACCGTGACGTCGGGATTCTCCTCCTCGAAGATCTCGATGGCCTTGGCCCACGCCTGGCCCATCGCCGAGTCCTCGTTCTCGTAGTGCCAGATCGTCAGCGTGCTGTCGTCCGTGTCGCCGCCGCCGGCGCTCTGGCCGGTGCAGCCGGCGAGAGCCAGGCTGCCGGCCATCGCCGCCGCCACGGCGGTCAGGGTCCGCTTGTGCTTCATCGCATGTCTCCTTGATTCGCGGAGCCCGGTCGCGGGCTCGGTGCTCGACCTCGGCGGGCTGCAGTGCCACCGCGTGACCTGACGTCTACGTCACGATCGTCGAAGCGTTTCAACACGCTAACCGCAAGCATGCGTACGTGTCCAGTGCCCTTCTCGGGGACTGCGGATAGTATTTCGTCGAAGCGCTTGCCAGCGGTACGGCACACTGGCGTGCCGGCGCGTCAGCGCACGTCTGCCGATGCGGCAGGCATACTCACGCAGGTACAGCGCGGTGCCACATCGAAAGGGAGCACAGTGGCCACGATCGACGACGTCGCCAGAGCGGCGGGGGTCTCGACCTCGACGGTGTCCTACGTGCTCTCGGGCAAGCGGCCCATCTCCACGCCGACGCGTGCCCGGGTGGAGCGCGCGATCGAGAAGCTCGGCTACCGGCCGCACGCCGGGGCGCGGGCGCTGGCCTCGTCCCGTACCAACGTCATCGCCCTCATGGCGCCCCTGCGGGTGGGCGTGAACGTGCCCGTCATCATGCAGTTCGTCGCCGGTGTGGTCACGCGGGCGCGCGACTTCGACCACGACGTGCTCCTGCTGACCCAGGACGACGTGAGCGGCCTCGACCGGGTCACCAGCGGCTCGATGGTGGACGCCCTGGTCATGATGGACATCGAGGCCGACGACCCGCGCGTACCGCTCGTGGCCGCCGCGAAGCAGCCCACGGTGCTCATCGGGCTGCCGCAGGACCCGGAAGGGCTCAGCTGCGTGGACCTGGACTTCGAGGCGGCCGGCCGCCTCGCCGTGCGGCACCTGGCCCGGACCGGCCACACCGACGTCGCGCTCATCGGCTCGCCGCCCGAGGTGCTGCGGCGGCACACCTCGTACGCCGAGCGACTGATGCGCGGGCTGCGCAGCCAGGCCGCGAGCTCGGGTCTCACGGCCGAGGTCGAGGCGTGCGACAGCACGCCGGCGGGGGCGTCGGCAGCCGTGGACGCGCTGCTCGCCACCGCTCCCGGGACCACGGGCATCATCGTGCACAACGAGGCGGCGCTCCCCCACGTGCTGGCCCGTCTCGCGGAGCGCGGCATCGAGGTGGGCACCGACATGGCCGTGGTCGCGGTGTGCCCCACGGACGTCGCTCTCTCCCAGCGCATCCCGATGACCAGCATCGACCTGCCCGCCGAGAACATCGGCACGGTGGCGGTCGACATGGTCATGGCCCGTCTCGGGGGCGACCAGCCGTCGGAGACCCGGCTGCTCGCCCCCGTGCTCACCGAGCGGGAGAGCTCGGCGGACGGGCCCGCCACCGCGACCGGCTGACGGCGGTCGCTGGGCGGCACCGCGAACATCATGTTCGCCGCGACCCGTATGTCGTTCATCCCAGCGGTTCCTGCTCTGGTCGGTGACCTCCTGGCGAGCTCGAACAGCTCGGTGGCGGTGACCTGCGGGTCCGCGCGGACCTCACCGCTGCCGATCCGGAGCCGAGCCGGAGCCGCGATGCGGGCCGGCACCGACATCGGCACCAGCACCGGCACCGGCACCGGCACCGGCACCGGCACCGGCACCGAACCGCAACCTAGGAGCCCATTCCTGCAACCACCCACGCCGAACCGCAACCCACAAGCCCATATCACCGACCAGCCTTGCCGAACCGCAAGGTAGGAGTCCATATCGGCCCGATCGACGTCTAACGTGCGGTTCGCGGGCCGGATGCACCCGCAAGTTGCGGCTCGGCGCCGCTGGCCACAACGACGGACCCGCAACTTGCGGTTCGGCGCCGCTGGCCACAACGACGGACCCGCAACTTGCGGTTCGAGGGCTCCGCCCGCGCTGACGGACGCTCATCTTGCGGCTCGGCGCCCGCCGTTGGGCCGATGACGGACCTCCCGCACCCGGGCAGCCATCATCCGTACCCAGCACTCAACACCCGGCACCCCGGCACCCGGCACTCAGCACTCCAGCACGTCGCTCGCACCTAGTTCCGCCCCGCGTGCTCCCGGTCCAGCAGTGCGTAGACCAGCTCGCCGGACCACTCGCCGTCGCGCAGGTCGTTCTCGAGCAGGTGCGCCTCGAGGCGCATGCCGAGCCGCTCGGCCACCCGGACCGAGGCGGTGTTCTCGTCGTCGATCCGGGCGTACACCCGGTGGAAGCCGTACGTGCCGAAGGCAAGCCCGAGGGTCGCGCGGGCGGCCTCCGTGGCCAGACCGCGCCCACCGACGTCGGGGTGCACGGCGTAGCCGATCTCGGCCTGTCGTGGTCCGACGGCCCACTTGAGCATGGCCTCGCCGACCACCTCACCGTCGAGCTCGACCGCGAGCACGAGCACGTCGCCGGGCTCCTCGAAGGGTGCGCTCGACCAGGTGCGGAGCTTGGTCTCCGCGGTCTCCCGGTCCCACGGCGGCTGGTACATGAACCGCACCACGTCGGTCCGCGAGCGCCAGGCGAGGAACGCCTCGGCGTCGTCCGGGGCGACCGGGCGGAGCGTGAGGCGCTCCGTGGTCAACGGCCAGGTCGGGTCAGCACGGTAGGCGGTGGTTCCGGGAGGCGTGGTTCCGGGAGGCGTGGTTCCGGGAGGCGTGGGTCCAGAAGGCGTGGGTCCAGGGGCGGGACCGGACCGGTCGGGAGAAGGCACGGTTCGACCGTAGCGCCCACGGACCGGTATGCCAGCGGTCGTGCGTGCAGAAAGCCGGGCGAAACCCAGCCGTCCGTAGGAAGCCGTCAGCGTGTCTCGTACGGCACGCTCTCCCACCCGGTGGGCAGATCGCGGGGCTGCCACGAGGCATCGGGCATCCAGTCGGCCCAGGCCTTGTCCCACCAGAGCTCGCCGGCGTCGAGCAGGTGGGCTATCCGGTCGCCCTCGGCGCGAATCTGCTCCATGCGGCCCGGGTAGCGGTCCGGTCCGGTCTCCTCGAACTCGACGACGTCCTTGAACTCGTAGGTCTCCGCGTCGGCGGCCCACCAGACGTCGAGCTCGTGGTCGAGCGTGTCGAAGCCGATGGCGGTGCGGCGGGGTGCGTCCTCGAGGTTGAAGTACCAGCCCTGGAACGCCCGCTCGGGGCCGGCCCAGAAGAGGAAGAGCGAGTGCTCCACGCCGGCCCAGTGCAGCTCGAGCCGTCCGTGCCCGCGCCAGTGGGTGCTGCCCGCGAGCTTCCACGGGTGCTGCCCCACCGGGAACGTGCCTGCCTCCGGGTAACCCATCGGCGTGCCGCCGGGCGTGTAGGTGACCAGCAGGTCACCGTCGTCCTGGACACAGACCTGCGGGATGGCGATCCACGGCTCGCCCCGCATGATCTCGCGGCGCACCACCGTCTGGCCGGGCTGGAACACGGATGACGTCATCCAGGAACGCTAACAGCGGTCGGTTACGAGGCGGCGACATCGGTGTCAACACCGTGCCGCAGCACCCGCAGCGGCCGCAGGTCCGCGTCCGTGATCAGCATGTCGGCGCGCGCTCCGGCCTCCAGACACCCGACCTCGCCGGTCAGCCCCAGCACACGGGCAGGCACTGCCGTGGCCGACCGCACGGCGTCGACCAGGGGCACGCCCCCGGCCACGGCGTGGCGCACGACGTCGATCAGGTGCGCGGTGCCGCCGGCGATCGGCCCCTCCTCCGGAGTGTCGGACGCCGGAGCCGCTCCGGCGCCCCCCGTGTCCGGCACCACCGGCACAACAGGCACGGCAGGCACAGCGGGCGCGATCCGCGCGACGCCGTCGAGCACCACCACGGACATGGGGCCGAGCTCGTACCGGCCGTCGGCCACCCCGGCCGCCGCCATCGCGTCGGTCACGAGCGCCACGTGCTCCGGACCCACCATGTCGAAGACCGAGCGCACGGTCGCCGCGTCGAGGTGCACCCCGTCGCCGATGAGCTCGACGACCATGTCGCCGCGGGCCGCAGCGGCCAGGCACGCCGCGATAGGCCCCGGCCGACGGTGGTGCAGCGGGCGCATGCCGTTGAACAGGTGCGTGGCCGTCATCGGGCCGATCCGTCCGCCTGCCACCGCGAGCCCCGTGGTGACCTGCTTGATCAATGCCTCGGCCTGCTCGGTGCTGCCGTCGGTGTGGCCGAGCGACGGCACGACGCCTGCCTCGACCAGGGCCTCGGCGACACCGCCGGGTCCGGTGACCCCGGGAACCTCGGGGGCGATGGTCATCGTGCGCAGGTACCCGCGGGCTGCAGCGACCAGGTCCCTGACCAGGTCCACATCGCCTTCTTGCAGGTCAGCCGGGTTGTGGGCGCCCCGGCGCCGGTGGGAGATGAACGGCCCCTCGGCGTGCAGGCCCTCGATCTCGCCGGCCTCGGCCAGCTCGGCAAGCACGGCCGCACGGTGTACCAGCACCTCGGGCCGGGCCGTCACGAGGGAGGCGAGCAGGGTGGTGGTGCCGTGCCGCCGGTGCTCCAGCACGCCTGCCATGGCCTCGTCCGCCGAGGTCACGTCCGGGAACGAGGCGCCGCCCCCGCCGTGGTTGTGCAGGTCCACGAGGCCGGGCAGCAGGTACGTGCCCGGCGCGGCCGCCACCTGGTCGACGGCGCGGCCGTGACCCGCCGCCACGGCCTCGGCCACGGAGCCGGCGAAGGTGACCCGACCGCCCGAGGCGACGACCACGCCGTCGTCGACCACCGAGGAGGGCCGGACCAGGCGGCCGCGCACCACGAGAGCACCTGAATCAGTCATGCGGACATCCTGCCAGGGGCGCGGCACGGTCGGTGACGGCAGCAGTGTGACCGGTGAGTGACCGGTGCTCAGAAGAGGCGGGACTCCGGGTCGTCCACGCCGCGCATCGCGTCGTAGTCCAGCAGGAGCGTGGCGATGCCGCGGTCCTTGGCCAGCACGCGTGCCTGCGGCTTGATCTCCTGGGCGGCGTACACACCGCGCACCGGGGCCAGCAGCGGGTCCCGGTTGAGCAGGTCCAGGTACCGCGTCAGCTGCTCGACGCCGTCGATGTCACCGCGCCGCTTGATCTCGACGGCGACGGTGGCGCCCGCGGCGTCGCGGGCCAGGATGTCCACCGGGCCGATGGCCGTGGGGTACTCGCGGCGCACCAGGGTGTGACCGGTGCCCAGCAGGGCGATCTGCTCCGCGAGCAGCTCCTGCAGGTGCGCCTCCACGCCGTCCTTCACGAGGCCCGGGTCGATGCCCAGGTCGTGCGCGGAGTCATGGTGCACGGTGAACAGCTCGACCTCGAGCCGGTCGTCCGACTTCGCGTGCTGCACCGTCCAGACCTCGGTGACACCGCGCGCCGCGGCTTCCTCGGACGGTTCGCGCACGGCCAGCGTGCACGGAGGGCTCATCCAGTTCAGCGGCTTGTACGAGCCGCCGTCGGAGTGAATCAGCACGCTTCCGTCGGCCTTGACCACGAGCAGCCGGGTAGCCGGCGGCAGCATCGCGGTCAGGCGGCCCGTGTAGAGCGCGGAGCAGTCGGCCACGACCAGCCGCATCAGAGAACCAGATCCTGTCGTCCGGGAGGGGCGGCCTCGAGCCAGGAGGCGAGACCGAAGTAGTCGCCGGCAGCCAGATCGAGCTCGAAGTCGAGCCCGTCGTACCGGCACTGCACGAGGTAGTGGTCACCCTGACCACCCTCGTCGGGGTCCAGCGGGGTGCGGCCCGTGACGGTCAGCCGCTCCCGGTACCACGTGCGGGCCGGACGGGGCGACAGCGACCAGCACCGCCACCACTCGATCCGGCCCACCGCGTACTGGGCGATACCCGGCGTCCAGGAACCCTCGGGGTTACCGGTCGGCCGGGCGTTGCAGTTGAACGAACCCACCCTGCGGGACAGCGTTCGCAGACGGGAGATCCCCGCCGCGAGCACGAGCGCGAGCGCACCCAGCACCGCTATCGCGATCCAAATGACGCCCGGCACCCGTGCTCTCCCTCAGACCAGGGAGATCTCGTCGACCACAAGGGTGACGAGGTTGTTGTCCACGGACACGAACCCGCCGGTGACCTGCGCCTCGACGGCCGGACCCGACGTCGTCTCCACCTTGATCGTGCCCGGGCGAAGCACCGCCAGCAGCGGCGTGTGGTTCGCCAGGATGCCGATCTGGCCGTCCGCCGACGGCGCACTCACCTGCCGCGCCGCACCGCTCCAGACCTTACGGTCCCGGGACACGAGGTCCACGCTCAGCTCTGCCACGAGAGCTCCTTCCGATGTAGCGGGCGTGACGCCGCCCCTGCCGGGTCGCCCTGACCTTCGGGGCTGCCCGACGGGGCGGCATCACGCACGGGGGATGTGCGAAGCCTCAGGCTCCGTACTCCTTCTGGATCCGTGCCCAGTTCTCCTCGAGCATCTCGAGTCCACCGATGTTGTAGAAGGCCTGCTCGGCGATGTGGTCGAACTCGCCGTCCGCGATCTTCTTGAATGCCTCGATGGTCTCCGACAGCGGCACCGTCGAGCCCACCACACCCGTGAACTTCTCGGCCATGTACGTGTTCTGGGAGAGGAACTGCTCGATACGACGCGCACGCGCGACGACCGTCTTGTCCTCCTCCGAGAGCTCGTCCACACCGAGGATAGCGATGATGTCCTGCAGCTCCTTGTTGCGCTGCAGGATCGACTTCACGCGGGTCGCCACGTCGTAGTGCTCCTGGCCCACGTAACGCGGGTCGAGGATGCGGGACGTCGAGGCCAGCGGGTCGATCGCCGGGTACAGACCCTTCGACGCGATCTCACGCGAGAGCTCGGTCGTGGCGTCCAGGTGGGCGAACGTCGTGGCCGGGGCCGGGTCGGTGTAGTCGTCAGCAGGCACGTAGATGGCCTGCAGCGACGTGATGGAGTGACCACGCGTCGAGGTGATGCGCTCCTGGAGGAGGCCCATCTCGTCGGCCAGGTTCGGCTGGTAGCCCACGGCCGACGGCATACGGCCGAGCAGCGTGGAGACCTCGGAACCGGCCTGCGTGAAGCGGAAGATGTTGTCGATGAAGAGCAGCACGTCCTGCTGCTGCACGTCACGGAAGTACTCCGCCATCGTCAGGGCCGACAGGGCCACGCGCAGACGCGTGCCCGGCGGCTCGTCCATCTGGCCGAACACGAGGGCCGTCTTGTCGAAGACACCGGCCTCGTCCATCTCGGCGATCAGGTCGTTGCCCTCACGGGTGCGCTCGCCGACACCGGCGAACACCGACACACCACCGTGGTCCTGGGCCACACGCTGGATCATCTCCTGGATGAGGACCGTCTTGCCGACGCCCGCACCACCGAAGAGACCGATCTTGCCACCCTGGACGTACGGGGTCAGCAGATCGATGGACTTGATGCCCGTCTCGAACATCGTGGTCTTCGACTCGAGCTGGTCGAAGGCCGGCGCCTTGCGGTGGATCGGCCAGCGCTCGGTGACCTCGAACTTCTCGCCCTCGGCGAGGTTCAGGACCTCACCGGTGACGTTGAAGACCTTGCCCTTGGTGATGTCGCCGACGGGCACGCTGATGGGCTCGCCCGTGTCGGTCACCTGGGCACCGCGGACGAGACCGTCGGTGGGCTTGAGCGCGATGGCACGCACCAGGGAGTCACCCAGGTGCTGCTCGACCTCGAGCGTCAGCGTGAACGTGTTCGCGCTGTCGCCCTGACCGGACAGGTCGATCTCGACGGTCAGCGCGTTGTAGATCTCGGGGATCGCGTCGTCGGGGAACTCGATGTCCACGACGGGGCCGATCACCCGAGCGACCCGGCCGATGCCGGGGCCGCTCGTGTGCTCGACCGTGGATTCCACGGTGGTGGCGGTCATACTTGCCTCGCTTCGGTGGGCCGGAGGGTCCTCCGGCGGGGAGTCTTTTCGGTCTGTTCAGGACGCCAGGGCGTCGGCACCGGAGACGATCTCGCTGATCTCCTGGGTGATGTCCGCCTGACGAGCCTGGTTGGCCAGTCGGGTGTACGTACGGATCAGGTCCTCGGCGTTGTCGGTCGCCGTGTGCATGGCGCGCTGGCGGGCGGCCAGCTCCGACGCCGCGGCGTCGAGCAGCATCGCGTAGATGCGCTGCTGCACGTAGCGCGGGAGCAGCTCGTCCAGCACTGCCTCGGGCGACGGCTCGAAGTCGTAGAGCGGCAGAGCCTCGTGCTCGTCGGCCTCGGTCACGCCCTCGACCACCTCGAGCGGCAGCATGCGCACCACGCGGGCGCGCTGCGTGACCATGTTGACGAACAGCGTGGAGACCACGTGCATCTCGCTGACACCGCCGTCGGGCTCCTCCGCGAGGAACACCTCGAGCAACGTCTCGGCGATGTCGTGTGCCGCCTCGGGCGTCGGCTTCTCCGAACCGTACGACCAGCTCTTGGCGATCTCCCGCCCGCGGAACGTGTAGTACGCGATCGCGCGGCGGCCGGCCACGTAGAGCACGACCTCCTTGCCCTCGGCCGTCAGCTGCCCGACGAGCCTCTCGGCCTCACGGACGATCGCCATCGGGTAGGAACCCGCCATGCCCGCGTCGGAGGAGACGACGAGCACCGCTGCGCGCTTGCCGCCCTCCTCCTGCGTGAGCGGGTGGTCGATGTCCGTGTGCGACGCGACAGCCGACACCGCACGGGTGATCGCCTGTGCGTACGGCGCCGCCGCCGCTGCCGCCGCGCGAGCCTTGCCGATGCGGGATGCGGCGATCAGCTCACGCGCGCGGAAGATCTTCTTCAGCGACTGCGTCGACTTGATCCGCGCCTTGTAGACGCGCTGAGCTCCACCGGCCACGGGTCAGGCCTTCTTCTTGACGACGATCTGCGCCTGCTCGACGTCGACGTCCTCGTCGTCGGTGCTGCCACCGACGAGCGGGGAGCCGTCGCTCTTCTGGAAACCGGCCCGGAAGTCGTCGACGGCGGCGCTCAGCGCCTCCTCCGTGTCGGACTCCAGCTTGCCGGACCTGAGGATCGTCTCCAGGACGTCGGTCTTGCGGCGCAGGTGGTCCAGCATCTCGGACTCGAACCGCTTGACGTCCTCGACCGCGACGTCATCGAGCTTGCCCTTGGTACCGGCCCACACCGACGCGACCTGGTCCTCGACCGCGTACGGCGAGTACTGGGGCTGCTTGAGCAGCTCCGTCAGGACGGCACCGCGCTGCAGCTGTGCACGGGACGCCGCGTCGAGGTCGGAAGCGAACATCGCGAACGCCTCCAGCGAGCGGAACTGCGCCAGCTCCAGCTTGAGCGTGCCCGAGACCTTCTTCATCGCCTTGATCTGCGCGTCACCACCGACTCGGGAGACGGAGATACCGACGTCCACGGCGGGACGCTGGTCGGCGTTGAACAGGTCGGACTGGAGGAAGATCTGGCCGTCCGTGATGGAGATGACGTTGGTCGGGATGTACGCCGACACGTCGTTCGCCTTGGTCTCGATGATCGGCAGACCGGTCATCGAGCCCGCCCCCAGCTCGTCCGAGAGCTTTGCACAACGCTCGAGCAGACGGGAGTGCAGGTAGAAGACGTCACCCGGGTAGGCCTCGCGGCCCGGCGGACGGCGCAGCAGCAGCGACACGGCACGGTAGGCCTCGGCCTGCTTCGACAGGTCGTCGAAGATGATCAGGACGTGCTTGCCCGAGTACATCCAGTGCTGACCGATGGCCGAGCCGGTGTACGGGGCGAGGTACTTGAAGCCTGCGGGGTCGGACGCCGGAGCCGCGACGATCGTCGTGTACTCGAGCGCACCGGCCTCCTCGAGGGCGCCACGCACGGAGGCGATGGTCGAACCCTTCTGGCCGATGGCGACGTAGATGCAGCGCACCTGCTGGTTCGGGTCGCCGGTCTCCCAGTTCGCCTTCTGGTTGATGATCGTGTCGACCGCGATCGCCGTCTTGCCGGTCTGGCGGTCGCCGATGATCAGCTGGCGCTGACCACGGCCGATCGGGATCATGGAGTCGATCGCCTTGATACCGGTCTGCAGCGGCTCGTGCACCGACTTGCGCTGCATGACGCCGGGCGCCTGCAGCTCGAGGGCACGGGTCGCCTCGGTCTCGATGGAACCGAGACCGTCGATCGGGTTACCCAGCGGGTCGACCACGCGGCCGAGGTAGCCCTCGCCCACGGGGACCGAGAGCACCTCGCCGGTACGGCGGACCTCCTGGCCTTCCTCGATACCGGTGAACTCGCCCAGGACGACCACACCGATCTCGCGGACGTCCAGGTTCTGCGCGAGTCCGAGCGTGCCGTCCTCGAAGCGCAGCAGCTCGTTGGCCATCACGCCCGGGAGGCCCTCGACACGGGCGATGCCGTCCGCGGCGTACGCGACGCGGCCCACCTCCTCGGTGACCGCTTCCTGGGGCTCGTAGGACTTCACGAAGCTGTCCAGTGCGGCCCGGACCTCGTCCGGCCGGATCGTCAGCTCAGCCATTGCTCTTCTCCTGTCGTGGCCGCGAAAGCCGCGGCGGAAGGTTCATGTTCACGTATTAGCCGGCCAGACGACGCGAGGCGTCAGCAAGGCGCGACAGGACGGTGGAGTCGACGACGTCGGCGCCGACCTGGATGCGCATGCCCCCGACGATCGCGGGGTCCACGGTGACGTTCAGCTGCACGGGACGCCCGTACGAGCGCTCGAGCAGCGCACCGAGGCGCTGCTCCTGCTCGCGGGTGAGCACCGTCGCGCTCGTCACGGAGGCGACGAGGCGCTTGCGACGCTCCGCCGCGACCTCACCGAACCAACCGAGCGTCTGCACGAAGCGACGACCGCGCAGCGCCGAGGTGGCGCGGCGCGCCAGGTGCTGCGTCACGGTGTCGACCTTGCCGCCGACCAGGGCGTCCACGAGCGCCACCCGACGCTCGGGGGCCGTCGTGGTGTCCGAGAGAACCTGCTTGGCCTCCCGCTGGCCCACGAGGGACCGGGTGACCCGGAACAGCTCGTCCTCGACCGTCTCGAGCGCGCCGCGCGCCTCGGCGGAAGCCAGCACGGCATCCACGCCGAGACGCTCGACGGCGTCGGCCAGGTCGGTGTCACTGGCCCAGCGGGACCGGACCAGACCCGACACGAGGTCGACCACGCGCTCGTCGAAGCCGCTCAGCAGGCCGCCCACCAGGCCGGCCTTGGCCTCGCCCTCGCGGGAGGGGTCGGCGAGCGAGCGGCGCAGCGCGGCGGAGTCGTCCAGCGCCGACACGAGGGTGAGCAGCTGCTCACCCAGCGCCAGTGCGTCCGCACCCGCGGCACGCAGCACCGGCTCGAAGCGCTCCTGCGCCGCCGTCAGCGATGCCCCGCTCGATCCCCGCATCACGCCTCCTTGTTGCTTGCCACGGCCTGGCTCGCCTCGAGCTCGTCGAGGAAGCGGTCCACCACGCGCGACTGCCGGGCCGAGTCCTCGAGGGACTCACCCACGATCTTCGACGCGAGGTCGGTCGCGAGCGCACCGACCTCGGAGCGCAGCGAGACCGCGGCGGACTGCCGCTCGGCCTCGATCTGGCGGTGCGCCGTCTCGGTGATGCGCTCCGCCTCCTCGTTCGCCTTGGCGCGCAGCTCCTTGACGATGGCGGTGCCCTCGGCACGCGCCTCCTCACGGACCTGCGCGGCGTCGGCACGAGCCTCGGCGAGCAGCTGCTGCTGCTGAGCCAGCGCCTCGTCGGCCTGCTTCTGGGCCGCCTCGGCCTTCTCGATACCGCCCTCGATGAGCGAGGCGCGCTCGTCGAGCACCTTGTTCATCTGCGGCAGGATGTACCTGTAGAACGCGACGGCGATGACCACCAGGATCACGGCCGACCACAGCAGGTCGTACCCGGCGGGCAGGAACAGATCGATGCCCGCGGGCTCCTCGTCGGCTGCCAGCACGGCGGCAGCGCCCGGGAGCGCAGCCATCACGCGGCGGGGAAGAGGAAGCCGGCGACCAGGCCGAGAAGCGCGAGCACCTCGACGAACGCGACACCCAGGAACATGGTGGCGCGGAGCTGGCCGGCGACCTCGGGCTGGCGGGCCATGCCCTCGATCGTCTTGCCGATGAGGATACCGAGGCCGATACCCGGGCCGGTCGCGGCGAGGCCGTAGCCGACAGCGTTCAGGTTACCGGTGACCTCGGCGAGAGTGGTGACGTCCACTTGCGTCTTCCTTCCGTTGGGCGCCGGACCGGTGTGGTCCGGCGTCGCGTGGTGTGCGAAGGCGCTGGTGCGCCCGTCGCGGGTTTTCCAGGTGAAGCTATGCAGCGCCGCCCGGAGGAGGGAGCACCGTCAGTGCTCCTCCTCCAGCGACATGTTGATGTAGACCGCGGCCAGCAGGGCGAAGATGTACGCCTGGAGGAACGCGACCAGAAGCTCGAACAGCGTCACGAAGAGGCCGGCCGGCAGCGTGAGGAGCCCGAAGGCCATCAGCCCGCTGCCCGCCGAGTCGACGACGAAGAACTGCGTGGCAGCGAAGCACAGCACCAGCATGATGTGACCGGCGACCATGTTGGCCACGAGTCGCACCGCCAGCGAACCCGGCCGGATGACCAGGAGCTGCAGCAGCTCGATCGGGGTCAGGATGAAGTAGATCGGCCACGGCACGCCCGGCGGGAAGAGGTTTGCCTTGAGGTACCCGCCCAGACCGTGCTTGCGGATGCCGACGGCCCAGTAGGTGACGAACACCCACAGCGCCAGGAGCAGCGGGATGCCGATCCGCGAGGTGCCGGCCAGGTTGAGGCCCGGGATCACGCTCGTGAGGTTGAACGCCAGGATCGACAGGAAGATGGTGGTGAGCATGGGCACGAAACGCCTGGCGTTCTCCTTGCCCAGGATCTCTTCACCGATCTGCACCCGGACGAAGTCCAGCAGGTACTCGACGCCGGCCTGGAATCGACCCGGCACCACCTTGGCACGGCGTGCGGCGATCATGAAGATCGACAGCAGCACCAGCGTGGCGATGATGCGGATGATCCAGATGCGGTCGATCTGGAAGATGGTGCCCTCGAAGAGGATGCCCGACGGGAAGAAGTCGGCGATCGACGGCGTGTGGAAGCCGCCCTCACCCTCGTGGCCTTCAGTGGCGGCGAGGACTACGGACGTCGCATACGTGGACAGGAGGACTCCCAGGTGGTCATTAGGCCCTGCGCGCGTCACCGCAAGGAGGCGGAACGGGCGCGCCATCGGGCCTGGCCGTCATGGATTCAGTCGTAAGCCTAACCTATGTCCGGTGCGGATCTGGCCGTGGAACCGCATGGCGCGGCCCCTTGTGACTAAAAGCGCAATCCCCGGACGGACGGCGGTCGTGCGGGGCGGCCCGTCAGGCTCCGGCCTCGGGTTCGACGTACGTGATGCGACCGTTCTTGACCGCCCGGTAGTCGAGCAGTGCCGAACCCACCGCGCCGAGCAGCAGCACGACGAAGAGCACCACGCGGTCGTAGAAGTCGAACCGGGTGAGCACCAGGAGCACACCGATCAGCACCACCATCTTGGCGAGCCAGCTCCCCATCACCACCGCGCCCATCGTGGTGGCGCCCTTGCCGACCGTGTAAAGCATCGACCACACGGTGGTCGCGCAGAAGAATGCGGCCAGGGCCGCCCCGATGAGGCCGCCCCACAGACCCGGGACGCCCGCCACGAGCAGACCCACCAGGGACCCGAGGACGGCGAGCCCTGCCACGAGGATCAGGCAGTCGCGCAGTGCCGCGCGCAGCATCGCCTGCTCGGCGGCGCCACGGGGCGCGCCGGGTGCGTCAGGTACCTGCTCGGTCATTCGACGGTCTCCTTGCTCGTGGGCGCTGCGCTCTGCTGCGCGGCACCCTGGTGAGCGGCGCTCGGCTGAGCGACGCTCTGCGGTACGGCTACCTGCTGCACCAGCACCTTGGTCTCCGGGCTCGTCCCGGCCGTTGCGGCAGTCCCGACCGCGGCAGCGACCTGCGACGTCTGGCCGGAGAGCGCCACGTCGTCGTCGAGGAACCGGCCGCGGTTGCGCAGCGGGCCCAGGGTGGCCAGCAGGGCCAGCACCACGAACACCGTGGTCCAGGTCAGCACGATCTCCCACTCCCACTGCACCAGCGCGGCGGCGCTGAACGCGAACACGGCGGTCCACACGTAGAGGATCACCACGGCACGGCGGTGCGAGTGGCCCAGGGCCAGCATGCGGTGGTGCAGGTGCATCCGGTCCGGCGCCATGGGTGACTTGCCGGCCGCCAGCCTGCGGATCACCGCGAGCCCCATGTCGAGGAGCGGCAGCATGAGCACGGCCACGGGCAGCAGCAGCGTGATGAACGCGGGCAGGGCCTGGGCGTCTGTCATCACCTCGGGCTGCACGTTGCCCGTCACGGTGATCGCGGCACCTGCCATGACCAGGCCGATCAGCATGGATCCGGCGTCGCCCATGAAGATGTGCGCCGGATGGAAGTTGTGGGGCAGGAACCCGACGCAGGCCCCCACGAGCACGGCCATCATGAGCGAGGCGAGCGAGGAGTAGTCCTCGGGCGTCGCCTGCTGGGTGAGCCCGTACGCGTACAGGAAGAAAGCGGTACCACCGATGGCCACGATCCCCGCGGCGAGACCGTCCAGGCCGTCGACGAAGTTCACCGCGTTCATCGCGATGACCACGACCAGCACCGTCGCCACGAGCGACATGCGCGACGACGGGATGGTCGTGCCGGCGATCGGCAGCGTGATGAGCTGGACGCCCTGCAGCGCCATGAAGCCGGCGGCGAGCACCTGCCCCGCGAGCTTGGTGACCCAGTCGAGGTCCCACTTGTCGTCGGCCCAGCCCAGGGCGCACACGATCGCCGCGCCGCCGACGATGCCCCAGACCTGGGACACCTCGGTCTTGTCGAACACGCCGGACAGGAACGGCATCTGGGAGGCCAGGAGCACCGCGACCACGATGCCGATCAGCATGGCGAGCCCGCCGAGCCGCGGGGTGGGCACCTGGTGCACGTCACGGGCCCGCACGGCCGAGATCGCGGAGGTCTTGAGGGCCACCCAGCGGGCGAAGGGCGTGGTCAGGAACGTGACCGCCGCGGCCACGAGCATCAGGAGCAGGTACACCCTCACTCGGCTTCCTCCACGGCACCGGCCGGGGGCTCGCTGGCGTCGTCCTTCGGCGACACCTGAGGACCTTCGACGTCGGCGATCTCGCGCAGCGCCTCGAGCGTGACGGCACCCTCGCGGACCACGCGCAGGACCGGCCCGGTGGCGTCCACGATCGTGGACGCCACGCCGCCCGGCGCCTGCCCTCCGTCGAGGTAGACGGCCACGGAGCCGCCGAGCTGACGCTCGGCGTCGGCCACGTCCTGGGCGGCCGGGCTGCCGGTCTTGTTGGCGCTGGAGACGGCCAGCGGACCGGTGCGCTTGAGCAGCGCGAGCGCCGCGGGGTGGTCCGGCATCCGCAGGGCGACGGTGCCCCCCGTGTCGCCGAGGTCCCACTGCAGCGACGGCTGCGCGCGCAGGATGACGGTGAAGCCCCCGGGCCAGAAGGCCTCGACGAGCCGGCGGGCGTCGTCGGGCACGTCGGTCGCGAGGCCGTCGAGGGTCGCGACCTCGCCCACCAGGACGGGCGGCGGCATCTGCCGGCCGCGGCCCTTGGCCGCGAGCAGCGCGGCGACCGCCGACTCGTCGAACGCGTCGGCACCTATGCCGTAGACGGTGTCGGTGGGCAGCACCACGAGGCCGCCACGGGAGATCGCATTCACTGCCTCGTCGATCGCGGGGCCCCAGGTCTGCGGGTCGGTGGCGTCGAGCACGGGCTGCACAGGCACACTCACGCGGAACAGTCTTTCACGATCCGGAGGTCGAGCGGTGCCTGCGGCGTGCGACCACCATGCGGGGCCGGCCCGTCAGGTCCTTGCGCGTCTCGGGCTCCTCGAACGTGGGCCGCCCGTCCGCGTCCCGGGCGGCCGCGACCATCGCCCGCGCGGCCTCCGCCTGCACCTCCGCGTGCTCCATGACGTAGAGGCCGCCCGCCCGGAGCAGGCGCGCCGCGGCGTCGGTGATGCCCCGCGGTACCTCCAGCCCGTCGGGCCCCAGCCCGTACAACGCCACGGCCGGGTCGTGCTCGGCGACCTCCGGGTCCACGGGCACGGCGTCCGACGGCACGTACGGCGGGTTCGACACGACGACGTCCGCCAGGCCGTCGATCCCGTAGAGGGCGGTGCGCGCGTCACCCTTGACCAGCCGCACGATCCGCTCCGGCGCCTCCGCGGGCGCCGAGCCCGCCGCCAGGCCGGCCGCCGCGGCGCTCAGGGCGTCCACGTTGCGCTCGGCCCAGGCGTGCGCGTCCTTGTCCAGCTCGACGGCGTGCACCCGTGCGCCGGGCACCTCGGTGGCCACGGCCAGCGCGATGGCCCCGGACCCGGTGCACAGGTCGACGACGACGGCGCCCGCACCCGCCCGCTCGGCGGTCACCTTGGCCGCCTCGTCGATGGCCACCTGCGCCACCTCCTCCGTCTCGGGCCGGGGCACGAACACCCCGGGGCCCACCGCGAGCTCGAGGTGCCGGAAGGCGGCGACGCCCGTGAGGTGCTGAAGCGGCTCGCGCGCGGCACGGCGCGCGACGAGACCGGTGAAGGCGCGCTCGACGTCGTCGGGCACCTCACGTCCCAGCAGGGTCAGGCGCAGCACCTCGGCCCGGTCCACCCCGAGCGCATGCGCCAACAGCAGCTCGGCGTCCGCCTGGGGCGACGCGACCCCCGCACCCACCAGCTCCTCGTACGCCCACTTCAACAGCTGTGCACTCACCGCGCTCCTCCGACCACACCGCAAGCCTGCCGCGCACCCGGGCCAGCGGGCAACAGCGCCCGTGATGGGGCCTCAGACACCGGACGCCGCCGCGAGCCGGGCCGCCTCGTCGGCGTCGATCGCCGACGTGATCACGGGTCCCAGGTCGCCGTCGAGCACCTGGTCGAGGTTGTACGCCTTGTACCCGGTGCGGTGGTCCGCTATCCGGTTCTCCGGGTAGTTGTACGTCCTGATCCGCTCGGACCGGTCCACCGTGCGCACCTGCGAGCGGCGCAGCTCCGCAGACTCGGCGGCGGCTGCCTCGGCCTGCGCGGCCAGCAGCCGGGCCCGCAGCACCCGCATGGCCTGCTCGCGGTTCTGCAGCTGCGACTTCTCGTTCTGCATCGAGACGACGATCCCCGTGGGCACGTGCGTGATCCGGACCGCCGAGTCCGTCGTGTTGACCGACTGCCCGCCCGGACCGGACGACCGGTAGACGTCGATCCGCAGGTCGTTCTGGTCGATCTCCAGCTCCCCCGGGTCGTCGACCTCGGGGAACACGAGCACACCGGCCGCCGACGTGTGAATGCGACCCTGCGACTCCGTGACCGGGACGCGCTGCACGCGGTGCACACCGCCCTCGTACTTCAGGCTGTGCCAGACACCGTCCTCGGGGCCCTGCACGTTCTTCGCCTTGATCGCCACCTGCACGTCCTTGTAACCACCCAGGTCGGACGCCGTGGCTTCCAGCAGCTGGGTGGACCAACCGCGCTGCTCCGCGTAGCGCAGGTACATGCGCAGCAGGTCGCTCGCGAACAGCGCGGACTCCTCGCCGCCCTCCCCCGCCTTGATCTCGAGGATGACGTCCCGGCCGTCGTCGGGGTCGCGTGGCACCAGCACGCGGCGCAGCTTCTCCTCCGCGGCCGCCTCGGCCTCCCGCAGGCTCGGCAGCTCCTCGGCGAACGAGGCGTCGTCGACGGCCAGCTCGGCGGCCGCCTCGGCGTCGTCGTGCGCCTGCTCCCAGGCGCGGTACGCGCCCACCACCTGGTTGAGCTCGGCGTACCGGCGGCCCAGGGTTCGCGCGCGACCGGGGTCGGCGTGCACGGCGGGGTCCGCCAGCGCCGACTCGATCTCGGCGTGCTCGCTGATCAAGGGCCCGACACCGGCGAACGCTGACTCGGTCACGATCTCTCCTAGCTGCGGCCACCGTCGGGTGCTGGACTCTGAGCGCTCTGAGCGCTCTGAGCGCTCTCGGAAGGGCAAGAGTCCAGCACTCGACGGGGCGGGGGAAGGCTGTGGGGATACGACAGCGCCGGTGGTCCGTTCCCGACTGCCCCTGGAGAGGTTGTCGGGCCGGACCACCGGCGCTGCGAAGTCGCTACTTGTCGGCGGCCTTCTTGCCGTAGCGCGCCTGGAACCGGGCCACGCGGCCACCGGTGTCCATGATCTTCTGCTTGCCCGTGTAGAACGGGTGGCAGGCGCTGCAGACATCGGCGTTGATCTTGCCGGACGTCTCGGTGCTGCGCGTCGTGAACGTGTTACCGCAGGTGCAGGTGACCTCGGTGACGACGTACTCGGGGTGGATTCCAGCCCTCATGATGCTCCTTGGTGTGATGCCGCTGGGTCGCCCTGCAGAACAGCAGAGGCGTGAACCAGCGAGCCAGCCAGTCATTCTGCCATTTCCTCGCCCGTGCGGGCGAGGCGGCGTGGTGTGACGTCCGTCAGACGATCAGACGGTGCTTGTTGCCGTCTGAGCCTGCGGTTCTGCTACGGGCGGGTGCCTTACCTCGGCCCCCACCCTGCGCGTCACCTCCGGCTCAGACGGTCTCGCCGACGTTCTCGTCCTCCGTGAGACCACCCGGCGTCGTCTTCTGCACGTGCAGCAGGAACTCGACGTTGGTCTTGGTCTTCCGCAGCTGCCCGAGCAGGAGCTCGGCCGCCTGCGTCTGGTCGAGCGCGCCCATGACGCGGCGCAGCTTGTAGACGATGGCGAGCTCGTCCTTCGACATGAGGATCTCCTCGCGCCGGGTGCTCGAGCCGTTGACGTCGATCGCCGGGAAGATGCGCTTCTCGGCCAGGGACCGCGAGAGCCGCAGCTCCATGTTGCCGGTGCCCTTGAACTCCTCGAAGATCACCTCGTCCATCTTCGAGCCGGTCTCGACCAGGGCCGTGGCGAGGATCGTCAGCGAGCCGCCGTCCTCGATGTTGCGGGCGGCGCCGAAGAACTTCTTGGGCGGGTAGAGCGCCGCGGCGTCCACACCACCGGACAGGATGCGGCCCGACGCCGGGGCGGCCAGGTTGTAGGCGCGCGACAGGCGGGTGATGCCGTCGAGCAGCACTACGACGTCCTGGCCGAGCTCCACGAGACGCTTGGCGCGCTCGATGGCGAGCTCCGCGACCAGCGTGTGGTCGGAGGCGTGGCGGTCGAACGTCGAGGAGATGACCTCACCCTTGACCGAGCGCTCGAAGTCGGTGACCTCCTCCGGCCGCTCGTCCACGAGCACGACCATGAGGTGGACCTCGGGGTTGTTCAGCGAGATCGCGTTGGCGATCTGCTGCATCATCAGCGTCTTGCCCGCCTTGGGCGGCGCGACGATGAGGCCACGCTGGCCCTTGCCGATCGGGGCGACGATGTCGATCACGCGCGGCGTGAGCTTCGTGGCCTCGGGGTTCTCCAGGCGCAGGCGCTCCTGCGGGTACAGCGGCGTCAGCTTGGTGAACTCGGGGCGCTCACGCGCCTCCTCCGGCGTCATGCCGTTCACGGAGTCCAGACGCACCAGCGCGTTGACCTTGTTGACCTTGGCATTGCGGCCGGTGGGCTGCTGCGGCGGCTCCTCGCCCTCGCGCGGCTGGCGCACGGCGCCCACCACGGCGTCGCCGCGGCGCAGGCCGGCCTTCTTGACCTGGTTCAGCGACACGTAGACGTCGTTGTTGCCGGGCAGGTAGCCCGACGTCCGCACGAACGCGTAGTTGTCGAGGATGTCGAGGATGCCGGCGACGGGCAGCAGCACGTCGTCGTCACGCACCTCGACGTTCTCGAGGCCCGCGACGTCCGGACCCTGACGGCCACGGCCGCGCTTGCGGTCCCGGCCGCGGTCCCGGCCCCGACGGCGCCGCGAGTTGCGGTCCTCGTCGAGCTCGTTGGCACGGTCGGCATTGCGGTCGGCGTTGCTGCGCTCGGCGTTGCCCCGGTCGGTGTTCCGCTCGGCGGTGCGGCCGTTGCCGCGCTCGGCCCCGGCGTTGGCCCGGCCGTTCTGGCGGCCGCTGCGGCCCTTGTCGTCGCCCGACTTCTCGCCGTTCCCGTCCGCGGCACCCTGCCCGCGGCCGGCACGACGTCCGCCCTGCTCACGGGGGGCGGCGACGGCCTCGGCCAGCTGGGCCAGACGGGCCGCCTTGTCGGCGTCCGTGCTCGCGTCGGCGCGCACACCCGAGGTGGCGACCTCGGCGGCGGCGACCGGTACCTCGGCACGGGGAGTCTTGTCGGTGCTGCTGGGCTGCTCCACGGCGGGGGCGGCACGGTTCGGTCGCTTCGTCGCGCCGCCCGTCTTCTCACGGATGCTCTCCACGAGGTCGCTCTTGCGCATCCTGGAAGTGCCCTTCACGCCCAGGTCTCCGGCCAGAGCCTGGAGCTCGGCGAGGCGCATGCTGCTCAGCGCTCCGGTTCCGGCCGTACGGCCGGTGGCTGCCTGAGCGTTATCGGTGGTGTCTGTCACGAAGGACCCTTCCCCCTCGAACTGCGGCTTGTCGCGTGATCGCGGGCCGCGGGATGGTGGGCGTCCGGCACGATGCGGCCAGAACGCGAAAAACCTCGCATCAGTGGTACGACGACGTCGGCTGACGGGGGCGTTGTCTGCCTTCTCGCGTGATGCGGTGGCCGTGGGTCACGGCCTGCAACGGGCACGGATGAGCGACTGAGGCTCTACTGGATCAGAACTCTCTGCCGGATCAGGCGATGGAGAACAGATGTTGGATCCGTGTTCCCGCCACCATGGCTCAGGACGTGCGATCCCGAAGGTTCACTTCATACTACCACCCCGCACTGCGCGTGATCCTGGTACGACATGACTTCTCAATGACCTGTCACTGCACCTGACTGGCCGGACGATAGCGCACCCGTGTTACCGGGAACGCGCCGGGCTCGCGCGCCGGTCAGGTCGATCCCCGGGCTCAGCCGGCGCCAGCCGGATGCCTCGTCCACAAGGTCGGCCAGGACGGCGTCACGGCGGGCCCGGTGCTCCGGTCCGGCCAGCACCAGGACGGTCGGGCCGGCGCCCGAGACGGTGGCCGGCACCCCCTCGTCGCGCAGTGCCCGCAAGAGCTCGCTGGAGGCGCCCAGGACCGCCGCGCGGTAGGGCTGGTGCAGGCGGTCCTCGGTCGCGTCGAACAGCAGCTCGGGACGGCGGGCGAGCGCCTCCACCAGCAGCGCAGCCCGGCCGGCTGTGAACGCGGCATCGCCGTGCGCGACGCGCGCGGGCAGGGCCGCACGGGCCCGGGAGGTCGCGAGCCGGGAGTCGGGCACGAGCACCGTGGCCTCGATCGTCGGGTCCACGTCGAGACCGACGGCGCGGGGGCCGTCGTCGGTGGTCCAGGCGACGGTGGCACCACCCTGGATGGCGGGCGCCGCGTTGTCGGGATGCCCCTCGAACTCCGTGGCCAGCGCCAGCACCGTCGCGGCATCGACGGCCCGCGGCTCGGCCAGCAGGGCGCGCGCGGCGACGATCCCGGCCACCACCGCCGCTGACGACGACCCAAGACCTCGCCCGTGCGGGATCACGTTGTGGCACGTCATGTGGATGCCCGTGGGCACGGCGCCCACGAGGTCCATGGTGCGCCGCAGCGCACGGACCACCAGGTGGTCCTCGCCGAGGGTGACCTCTCCGGCCCCCTCGCCCACCACCTCGACCATCACCTCGTCGGCCGCGACGAGGCGTACCTCCACCTCGTCGTACAGGGCGAGGGCGAGGCCCAGGGAATCGAACCCTGGCCCGAGGTTCGCGCTCGTGGCGGGCACCCTGACCCGCACGTGGTCGGCGCCGAGCTGCATCAGAGTGACAGGGCGTCGGCGATCGACACGACGTCGGCGGACACCCGTACGGGCTCCACGTCGCCGCCGTCAGGGGTCCGCAGCGCCCAGCTCGGGTCCTTGAGCCCGTGTCCGGTGACGGTGATGGTGATGCGCGCGCCCGCGGGCACCAGGCCACGCTCGTGCCGGGCCAGGAGCCCGGCGACGCCTGCCGCCGACGCGGGCTCGACGAACACGCCCACCTCGGCCGACAGGATGCGGTGCGCCGCGAGGATCTGCTCGTCCGTCACGGCCTCGATCACTCCGCCCGACGTGTCCCTGGCCTCCTCGGCGAGCTGCCAGGACGCGGGGTTGCCGATGCGGATGGCGGTGGCGATGGTGTCCGGCTCGTCGATCGGGTGGCCCTTGACGATCGGCGCGGCACCGGCGGCCTGGAAGCCCCACATCTTCGGCGTGCCGCTCGCGACCCCGGCGTCGGCGTACTCCTGGAAACCCTTCCAGTAAGCCGTGATGTTTCCGGCGTTGCCGACGGGCAGCAGGTGGATGTCGGGGGCGTCGCCCAGCGCGTCGACGATCTCGAACGCCGCGGTCTTCTGACCTTCGATGCGGTCGGGGTTGACCGAGTTCACGAGCTCGACCGGGTGGGTGTCCGCGAGCTTACGGGCGGCGATGAGGCACTCGTCGAAGTTGCCGTCCACCTGGAGCAGGCGCGCGCCGTGCGCGACCGCCTGGCTCAGCTTGCCCATGGCGATCTTGCCGTCCGGCACGAGCACGGCGCAGACCATGCCCGCACGCGTGGCGTACGCGGCGGCCGAGGCCGAGGTGTTCCCGGTCGAGGCACACACCACGGCGTGGGCGCCGCGCCCTGCGGCGGCCGAGATGGCGGCGGTCATGCCCCGGTCCTTGAACGACCCGGTCGGGTTCATGCCCTCGACCTTGACGTAGACGTCGGCGCCCGTGCGCTCGGACAGCGCCGGGGCGGGGACCAGCGGCGTGCCGCCCTCGCCCAGGGTCACGATCTTCTGCTGCAGGTGCGCGGGCAGGCGCTCGGCGTACTCGGCGATCACGCCGCGCCACAGGCGCGACGTGGGGGCGGCGCCGGAGGCGGAGGGGAGGTTCGGTTCAGCGGGCAGTACAGGAGACACGGTCTCAGCCTTCGACTCTCAGGACGGAAGTGATCTCGCGGACCGGTTCAAGCGTGCGCACCGCCGCGATGGTGGCGGCCAGCGACGCCTCGCGGGCAGCGTGGGTGGTCAGGATCAGCTCGGCGATGCCCTCGTCGGGCCCGGTCTGCCGCAGGGTGTCGATCGATACGCCGTGGTCGCCCACGACGCCGGCGACCTGGGCGAGCACGCCTGGCCGGTCCGCGACGCGCAGCCGGACCTGGTAGCGCGTCACTGCGGCGTCCGACGGCAGCAGCGGGCGGGCCGCGTACGTGGACTCCTGGGGGCCCTTGCCGCCGAGCACGCGGTGGCGCGCCGCCGCGACGACGTCGCCCAGCACCGCCGATGCCGTGGGCCGACCGCCGGCGCCCTGGCCGTAGAACATGAGCGGGCCGGCGGCGTCGGCCTCGACGAAGACCGCGTTGTAGGCGCCCTTGACGCCCGCCAGCGGGTGGTCGAGCGGCACGAGCGCAGGGTGCACACGCACGGACACGCCCTCACCGGTCTGCTCGGCGATGGCCAGCAGCTTCACGGCGTGGCCGGTCCGGGCCGCCCAGGCGACGTCGTCGGACGTGATGCCGGTGATGCCCTCGCGGGCCACGTCGTCCGCCGAGACCCGGGTGTGGAAGGCGAGGCTCGCGAGGATCGCTGCCTTCGCCGCGGCGTCGTACCCCTCGACGTCGGCCGTGGGGTCGGCCTCGGCATATCCCAGCTCCTGCGCCTGCGCAACCGCCTCGGCGAGGTCCAGGCCGGTCGTGGCCATCTGGTCCAGCACGTAGTTGGTGGTTCCGTTGACGATGCCGAGGACCCGGCGTACGTGGTCGCCCGCGAGGGACTCGCGCACGGGGCGCACGATCGGGATTGCGCCCGCGACCGCGGCCTCGTAGTAGATGTCGACCCCGGCGGAGTCGGCGGCCTTGTAGAGCGTGGGGCCGTCCGCGGCCAGGAGCGCCTTATTGGCGGTGACCACCGCCGCGCCACCCTCGATGGCGCGCAGCAGCAGGCCGCGCGCGGGCTCGGTGCCACCCATCACCTCGACGACGATGTCCGCGCCGTCCACGAGCGACTCCGCGTCCTCCGTCAGGAGGTCGCGCGGGATCACCGCGTCGCGAGGCCGGGCGGCGTCGCGCACGGCGATGCCGGCGATCTCGAGCGGTGCCCCGGCGCGTGCGGCGAGGTCGGGGCCCTGCTCGAGAAGGAGTCGGGCCACCTCCGTGCCCACGACGCCGCAGCCGAGGAGTGCTACGCGCAGCCCGCGTGCGGGCTCGGGGACGTGGACGGGCACGGCGATCCTGCTTTCATCGGGGGGACGGTCCGGTCCGGCGCAAGGTCCACACGGGAGTTCCGGACGTTGCGATCAGGGTAACCGGAGCGTCCGACACACGATGCCCCTGTCTCACCACAGCCCCGCCGAGGTAGAACCAGGGCGAGGTAGAACCAGGGCGAGGTAGAACCAGGGCGAGGTAGAACCAGGGCGAGGTAGAACCAGGGCGAGGTAGAACCAGGGCGAGGTAGAACCAGGGCGAGGGAGGACCAGGGCGAGGTAGAACCAGGGCGAGGTAGAACCAGGGCGAGGTAGAACCAGGGCGAGGTAGAACCAGGGCGAGGTAGAACCAGGGCGAGGTAGAACCAGGGCGAGGTAGAACTGCAGGAGGCAGCCGTCGGCCGGCTGCCTCCTGCAGTTCTACCTCGCTGCAGTTCTACCTCGCTGCAGTTCTACCTCGGCGTGGGTGCGTGGGTGCGTGGGTGGGTGGGTGAGGCGTCAGGCCTCGTTGACCCCGTGGCACACCTTGTACTTCTTGCCCGAGCCGCACGGGCACTGCGCGTTGCGCGGGGTACCCGGGAACGTCCGGCCGTCGCTCGTCGCGGCAGTCGCCTCGCCGTGCAGCGCCGCTCGGCGCCGGGCGCCGTCGGAGGACTGCACGAACGCAGAGCCCGAACCGTCCTCGCTCGGTGCCGAGTAGGTCAGCCGCTGCTGCCTCGGGGTGTCGAGCCCCTTCGCGAGCAGGATCGGCTCCGTGGCCGCACCCGCCGCACGGCGGGGACGCGGCGCAGGCGGCTGCTGCTCCTGCGGCGCAGCAGGCTGGACGGCCGGGATCTGCGTGGTCGGCGGGGCCGCGGGCTGACCCGTGCCCAGGCGGCCGCGCGGCGGCACGGGACCCGCCGCGGGCAGGTCCGAGCCACCGTCACCGACCTGCTCGTCACCCGCCTGCTGCACCGTGACCTCGAGGTTGAACAGGAACCCGACCGACTCCTCCTTGATGGCGTCGGTCATGGCCTGGAACAGCTGGAAGCCCTCGCGCTGGTACTCGACCAGCGGGTCACGCTGCGCCATGGCACGCAGCCCGATGCCCTCCTTGAGGTAGTCCATCTCGTAGAGGTGCTCGCGCCACTTGCGGTCCAGCACCGAGAGCACCACGCGGCGCTCCAGCTGGCGCATGGCCGCCGAACCCAGCTCGTCCTCGCGCGCCTGGTAGGCCACACGCGCGTCGGACAGGATCTCGTCCAGCAGCATCTCGCCGGTGAGGCGGTCGAGCCCGCCGGCCTCCTCGGCGACCTCCTCGGGCGTGAGCGACACCGGGTACACGGCCTTGAGCGCCGTCCACAGGGCGTCCAGGTCCCACTGCTCACCGGTGCTGCCGTCGGCGGTCGCGTTGGTCACGTACTCGGTGATCGTGTCCGTGAGGAAGTGCTGCACCTGCTCGCGCAGGTCCTCTCCCTCGAGCACACGCAGACGCTCGGCGTAGATGACGCTGCGCTGGCGCGAGAGCACGTCGTCGTACTTGAGGACGTTCTTGCGGATCTCGAAGTTGCGGGACTCTACCTGGCCCTGCGCGGACATGATGCCGCGCGTGACCATCTTGGACTCCAGCGGCATGTCGTCCGGGAACCCGGCGCGGTTCATCATCGACTCGGCGAGGCCGGAGTTGAAGAGGCGCATCAGGTCGTCCTGCATGGACAGGTAGAACCGGGACTCGCCCGGGTCGCCCTGACGGCCGGACCGGCCACGCAGCTGGTTGTCGATACGGCGGGACTCGTGGCGCTCGGTGCCGAGCACGTACAGGCCGCCCGCCTCCTTGACCTCGTCGTGCTCCGCCGCGACCCGGGCCTTCGCCTTCTCCAGGGCCTCGGGCCAGGCGGCCTCGTACTCCTCGGGCGTCTCGACCGGGTCGAGGCCCCGCTCGGCGAGCTCGGCCACCGCGAGGTACTCGGCGTTGCCGCCGAGCATGATGTCGGTACCACGGCCGGCCATGTTGGTGGCGACCGTGACGGCGCCCTTGCGGCCCGCCATCGCGACGACCGCGGCCTCGCGCTCGTGCTCCTTGGCGTTGAGCACGTTGTGCGGCACGCCGGCCTTCTTGAGCTTGGCGCTCAGGAGCTCCGACTTCTCGACGCTGGTGGTGCCCACCAGGACCGGCTGGCCGTAGGCGTGCCGCTCCACGATGTCGGCCACCACGGCGTTGAACTTGCCGTCCTCGTTCTTGTAGACCAGGTCGGGCTGGTCGATGCGCTGCGGCGACCGGTTGGTCGGGATGGGCACGACGCCGAGCTTGTACGTGCTCTGGAACTCGGCGGCCTCGGTCTCGGCCGTACCGGTCATGCCCGACAGCTTCTTGTAGAGGCGGAAGTAGTTCTGCAGCGTGATCGTGGCGAGCGTCTGGTTCTCCGCCTTGATCTCCACGCCCTCCTTGGCCTCGATGGCCTGGTGCATGCCCTCGTTGTAGCGCCGGCCTGCGAGGATACGGCCCGTGTGCTCGTCGACGATCATGACCTCGCCGTTCAGCACGACGTAGTCCTTGTCGCGCTTGAACAGCTCCTTGGCCTTGATGGCGTTGTTCAGGAAGCCGATCAGGGGCGTGTTCAGCGACTCGTACAGGTTGTCGATGCCGAGATAGTCCTCGACCTTCGCGATACCCGGCTCGAGCACGCCGACGGTGCGCTTCTTCTCGTCGACCTCGTAGTCGGTTGTCGGCACCAGGCGCCGCACGACCTTGGCGAACTCGTTGTACCAGCGGTTCGCGTCGCCGGCCGCGGGGCCGGAGATGATCAGCGGCGTGCGCGCCTCGTCGATGAGGATCGAGTCGACCTCGTCGACGATCGCGAAGTTGTGCCCGCGCTGGACCAGGTCGTCCATGGACCACGCCATGTTGTCGCGCAGGTAGTCGAAGCCGAACTCGTTGTTCGTGCCGTACGTGATGTCGGCCGCGTACATCTCGCGGCGCTGCGCCGGTGTCTGGCCCGACAGGATCACGCCCGTCGTCAGACCCATGAACCGGAAGACGCGGCCCATCAGCTCACCCTGGTACTTGGCCAGGTAGTCGTTCGTCGTGATGACGTGCACGCCGTCACCCGACAGGGCGTTGAGATACGCGGCGGTCGTCGCCACCAGCGTCTTGCCCTCACCGGTGCGCATCTCGGCGATGTTGCCGAGGTGCAGCGCCGCACCACCCATGATCTGGACGTCGAAGTGCCGCTGGCCGAGCGTGCGGTGCGCCGCCTCGCGAATCGCCGCGAACGCCTCCGGCATGAGCTCGTCCAGTGCAGCGCCGTGCGCCAGCCGTTCCCGGAAGCGTGCGGTCTCCTCACGGAGCTCGGTGTCGCTCAGCTCGACGAAGCTGGGCTCCAAGCGGTTGACCTGCTCAGCCACGGAGTGCAGCTTCTTCAGGACACGTCCTTCGCCGATGCGCAGGACCTTGTCGAGGATGGACACGCGGGATCTCCCAGGTCGTCGTCAAGTTTCGCCGTCGCCCATCGTAGGCCGTAAACCAGCGCCTGTGGCCCAAAGACGGACGGCGGACCGGTGGGTTCGCTCCAGGGGTAACGACCGTGACCCGCGAAGGGTTCCACGAGCCCGTTTCCACCACACTCCCCATGAGCAGATAAACTGGCCGCCATCGCCCACCCGCCCGCGCTCGCGCGGCAAGCCGTCTCGTGCTCTACCCGGGCTCCGCCCGGCACCCAGCAACGACGTCCTGTCCACGAGCCCTGACAGGACGGTACGGACGTGCTCCTCGTACTCCTTGCCCACGGGGTCCTGGCTCTCGCTGGCCCCCCTCTCTTCGCCGCCCTCGGTCGGCGAGCCTTCTGGGTGCTCGCTCTCGGCCCCGCGAGCGCCCTGTTCTACGCCCTGTCCCAGACCAGGGCCGTCATGGACGGCCAGGTCCCGACGGAACACGTGCCGTGGATCCCGGCACTCGGCCTCGCGGTCGACCTCCGGCTCGACCTGCTGTCCTGGGTGATGCTCCTGGTGGTCGGCGGTGTCGGCGCCGTCGTCATGCTCTACTGCAGCGCCTACTTCGCACGCGACGCGCAGGGGCTCGGCCGGTTCGGCGGCTTCCTCGTCGCGTTCGCCGGCTCGATGGCGGGCCTCGTGGTCGCCGACGACCTGCTCCTGCTGTTCGTGTTCTGGGAGCTCACCACGGTGTTCTCCTACCTGCTGATCGGCCACTACGCGGACCGCACGTCCTCGCGGCGTGCCGCGATGCAGGCCCTCGTCGTGACCACGGCGGGCGGCCTCGCGATGCTGGTCGGCGTGGTCGTGCTCGGGGTGGCCGCCGGCACCTGGCGGGTCTCCGCCGTCATCGCCGACCCGCCGGCCGGACCCGCCGTCACCGTGGCGGTGGTCTGCCTGCTCGCCGGGGCCGCCACCAAGTCGGCACTCGTGCCCACGCACTTCTGGCTGCCCGCGGCCATGGCGGCGCCCACACCCGTCTCGGCCTACCTGCACGCCGCCGCCATGGTCAAAGCGGGCATCTACCTGATCGCGCGCTTCGCGCCCGCATTCGCGGACCTGCCTGCCTGGCGCTCGGTGGTGCTCGTGCTCGGCGGCGCGACGATGCTGCTCGGCGGGTACCGCGCCCTGCGCCAGCACGACCTCAAGCTGGTCCTCGCCTTCGGCACCGTCTCGCAGCTCGGCCTGCTGACCCTGCTGCTCGGCTACGGCACCCGCGCGACGGCCCTCGCCGGGCTCGCCCTCCTGGGCGCCCACGCCCTGTTCAAGGCCTCGCTGTTCCTCGTCGTGGGTGTGGTCGACGCCGCGGCGGGCACCCGTGACCTGCGCAAGCTCGCGGGTGTCGGACGGCGCCTGCCGGTGACGGCGCTGGCGGCCACGCTCGCCACCGCGTCGATGATCGGTCTGCCCCCCTTCGCCGGCTACGTGGCCAAAGAGGCAGCGCTCGCGGCGTGGGCGCACGACGGGGACCCGCTCGGCGGGATCATGATCGCCGTGGTGGCCGTGGGCTCCGCGCTGACGGTCGCCTATGGGCTCCGGTTCCTGTGGGGTGCGTTCAAACCGCGCCTGCCCTCCGGCACCGACCCCGGGAGCCATGCCGCGTCCGGACCTGGCTCCGAGCCCCGGACCGAACCGGTGACGATCCACTCCCAGCCGTTCTGGATGGTCGCGCCGCCGCTGGTCCTGGCCGTGCTCGGGCTGGTCGTGGCCCTCGTGCCGCAGGTGGGCGAGAGGCTGCTCGGCCCGTACGCGGACACCTACCCCGACGGCGAACCCGGCCACCTCACCCTCTGGGACGGTTTCACCCCGGTCCTCGCCATCACCCTCGCGGTGATCCTGCTGGGTGTGCTCGCGTTCTGGCAGCGTGAACGCGTCGAGCGGCTGCAGGCGGCGCTGTGGTTCCCGGACGGTGCCGACGTGGTCTACCGGCGCATCATGCGCTCCCTGGACCGGTTCGCGAGCGACGTCACCGCGGGCACCCAGCGCGGCTCCCTGCCCTTCTACCTGGGCGTCATCCTGCTGGTGCTCGCGGTCGGCCCAGGGCTCGCACTCGCCGCGGGCCTGGTCGGCGGGGACGGCGCGCTCCCCGTCGCGGCCGACGCCTCCGGGCGCGACGGCGTGCTTCATCTCGGACCGCTGGCCATCGTGCCGTGGGACCGGCCCGCCCAGCTCGTCATCGTGCTGGTGGTCGTGGTGGCCGCCGTCCTGACCGCCCGGGCGCGGCGCAGGCTCAAAGCGGTGTTCCTCGCGGGTGTGGCCGGCTACGGCAACGCCGCGCTGTTCCTGCTCCACGGCGCACCCGACCTGGCTCTCACCCAGGTGCTGTGCGAGACGCTGACCCTCGTCGTCATGGTCCTGGTGCTCCGGCGCCTGCCCCCGTACTTCTCGGACCGGCCGCTGGTGGCGAGCCGATGGACACGACTGGCGATCGGTGCGCTCACCGGCCTGGTCGTCATGATGTTCGTGGCCGCGGCGCCGCTCGTGCGCGTGCACCTGCCCGTCTCGGTCTTCTTCCCTGACGAGGCGGCGACGTTCGGCGGCGGGCACAACGTCGTCAACGTCACGCTCGTCGACATCCGCGCGTGGGACACCGTCGGCGAGATCTCGGTGCTCCTGGTGGCGGCGACCGGCGTCGCCTCCCTCGTCTTCCTGCGCCAGCGCAGCGGGGACGTCCTGCGCCTCGATCCCGCCGGTGACGACGACGGGTCCGGCGGGACCACTGCGCGTGCCGGTTCGCGGCAGGTCCGGCCGGGCACCTGGCTGGTGGCCGGCCCGACCCTCGACCCGGGCGTCCGGTCGATGCTGTTCGAGGTGCTCACGCGGGTGCTGTTCTACCCGATGATCTTGTTCGCCCTGTTCCTGCTGTTCAGCGGGCACAACGCGCCCGGCGGCGGGTTCGCGGCCGGGCTCGTGGTCGGGCTGGCCCTGACCATCCGTTACCTGGCGGGCGGCCGGTACGAGCTCGGCGAGGCGGCTCCGGTGCATCCAGGCCTCGTCCTCGGCACGGGACTGTTCCTGTCGGCCGGTGTCGGGCTCGTCGCGCTGCTCGCCGGCCGGGCCGCGCTGGAGAGCTCGATCATCGACCTGCACCTGCCCCTGCTGGGCGACGTTCACCTTGTCACCAGCCTCTTCTTCGACGTCGGAGTATTCCTCGTGGTCATCGGCCTGGTCATCGACATCCTGCGCACGTTCGGCGCCGAGCTGGACCGGCAGGCCGAACCGTTCGCCGGGCCGGTCGGGTCGCACGGGCGAGCCCGGCAGCGGGTAGGAGGCGGCGCGTGATCGTCCTCGACAACATCCCCTCCGGCGCCCTGCTCCTGGCCGTCGGCGTGCTGTTCGCCGCGGGCGTGTACCTGTTGCTGGAACGGTCGCTCACCCGCGTCCTGCTCGGCTTCGTGCTGCTGGGCAACGGGGCCAACCTCGCGCTCCTGGTTGCCGGCGGCCGCGCGGGAGCGCCGCCCATCACCGGCACGGACGACGCCGAGCCGATGAGCGATCCCCTGGCGCAGGCCATGATCCTGACGTCCATCGTCATCACACTCGCGCTGGTCGCGTTCGTGCTGGCCATGGCGTACCGGTCCTGGCAGCTGCACGGCCACGACGAGGTGCAGGACGACCTCGAGGACACCCGCATCGCCCGGCTCGCCGTCGAGGACGCGCCGTCCTACGCCGACAGCGACACCGAGGAGACCGGCGTGACCCTGGACGAGGAGGCCGTGACGACGCGTGACGAGGTGGCGCTCCCGGACCCCGTGACCGAACCGCGCGGCCGTGGGGGTGACGGCGCATGAACCTGTGGACCGTCCAGACCCTCGTCCCCCTCCCTGTGCTCGTGCCGCTTTTCGCGGCCGGCCTGGCTCTCGCACTGCACCGGTACCAGCGCGCCCAGCGGTACATCTCCGTGGTGGCCCTGTCCGTCGTGGTGGTCGCCGCCGCGGGCCTGGTGGTCGCGGCGAACGACGGCCCCGTGGTGATCGACCTCGGCGGCTGGGCCGCGCCGGTGGGTGTCAACCTGGTGGCCGACCCGCTCGCCGCGATCATGCTGCTCGTCAGCAGCGTCGTGCTGCTCTGCGTGCTGCTGTACTCCATGGCGCAGGGCATCGCGGACGGCGACGACCGGACCGCGCCCGCGCCCAAGGACGCCAAGGAGCTGCGCGAGACGCTGGAGGCACAGGACCCGGACGCCGACGAGACGGGGCGGCGCGACGTGCTGCCCGTCGCGATCTTCCACCCCACGTTCCTGATCCTGGCCGCCGGCGTGGCGGACGCGTTCCTCGCCGGAGACCTGTTCAACCTCTACGTGGGTTTCGAGATCCTGCTGGCCGCCTCGTACGTGCTGCTCACCCTGGGCGGCACCAGCGAGCGCATCCGGGCGGGCAGCGTCTACGTGGTCGTCGCACTGCTGAGCTCCGTGCTGTTCCTGCTCGCCGTCGGCCTGGTCTACGCGGCGACCGGCACCGTGAACATGGCTCAGCTCGCCGAGCGGCTGCCCGAGATCGACCCGGGCGTAGGGCTGGGCATCCAGGCCCTGCTGCTGCTCGCCTTCGGCATCAAGGCGGCCATCTTCCCGCTGTCCGCCTGGCTCCCTGACTCGTACCCGACGGCGCCGGCACCGGTCACCGCGGTGTTCGCCGGCCTGCTCACGAAAGTGGGCGTCTACGCCATCCTGCGCACCCAGACGCTGCTCTTCCCGGCGAACGAGAAGCTGGAGGCGGTGCTGCTCGTGCTGGCGCTGGCCACCATGCTCGTGGGCATCCTGGGTGCGGTGGCGCAGGACGACGTCAAACGTCTGCTGTCGTTCACGCTGGTCAGCCATATCGGGTACATGATCTTCGGTGTCGCGCTGGCCACCCAGGCGAGCACCGCGGCGGCCATCTTCTACGTGGTGCACCACATCACCGTGCAGACCGCTCTGTTCCTGGTGGTCGGGCTGATCGAGCGGCGCAGCGGCACCACGTCGCTCGACCGCCTGGGTGGCCTCGCCACGATGGCGCCCGGGCTGGCCATCCTGTTCTTCGTGCCCGCGATGAACCTCGCCGGCATCCCACCGCTGTCCGGGTTCCTGGGCAAGGTGGGACTGCTGGAGGCGGGCGTGCTGGACGGCTCCGCCCTGGCCTGGGTGCTGGTGGTCGGTTCGGTGGTCACCTCGCTGCTCACCCTGTACGCGGTGATCCGCGCCTGGAACAAGGCCTTCTGGCAGCCCTGCCCGGACGAGCGCAGGCTGCCCCCCTCGTCTCCCCTGCCCTGGGGCATGGTCGGCCCGACGGCGGCGCTGGTCGCCGTGGGCGTGAGCCTCACCGTGGTCGCCGGCCCGCTCTACGACTACGCGGACCGGGCGGCCCGCATGGTCATGGACGGGCACACGTACGTGGAGGCGGTGTTCCCCGACGGGGCACCCCGGGGCACCGGGCAGTCCAACGAGGTCACGAACGACGCCGAGGAGGACGGGTCATGACGGACACGGAACCCGGTGAGGCCGGAACGGCGACGGGTACGGCCGGCAGCGCCGACAGCGGGTCGGGCGAGACCCGGACCTGGCGCGTCCGGGCACGGCGGCTCCTCGTGATGTGGCCCACGATGGCGGTGGGCGCCGTGCTCTGGGTGCTGCTCTGGGGCGACCTGTCCTGGGCGAACGTACTGTCCGGCATGGTGCTGGGCGCGGTGGTCGCCGTCGCGTTCCCGCTCCCGCACAGCAGCACCCCCGCGACCTTGCGGCCGGGACCGCTGGCCGTCCTCGTGGGCCGGTTCCTGTCCGACCTCGTGGTCGCCTCGTTCCAGGTCTCCTGGACCGCGTTCCGGCCCGGCCCGACGCCCCAGGGCGGGCTCGTTTACGTGCCGCTGCGCTCGACGTCGGACTTGTTCGTCGCCACCACCGCGGGCCTGTCCTCGATGGTGCCCGGCACCTTCGTCGTGGACCTGGACCGGTCGTCCAGCACGCTGCGGCTGCACGTGCTGGACCTCGACCGGTCGGGTGGTCCCGACGCCGTGCGGGAGTCGTTGCAAGCCCTGGAGGAGCGTCTGCTGCGCGCCTTCGCCCCCCGGTCCGACCTGCTGAAGATGGGCCTGCTCGACCCGTTCGGCCGGGCCGCTGCGGCCCCGCCCGCCACAGGCGAGCCCACCACAGGCAAGCCCACCCCAGACAAGCCCACCACAGACAAGGAGGAACGGTGATGATGACCGTTGTCGGAGTGGTGGCCACAGTCCTGCTCGCGGCGGGCGCGCTGCTCGCCGTCGTCCGGATGGAGCGCGGCCCCACGATGCTGGACCGCACGGTGGCGTTCGACGTGCTCACCACGGCGCTCGTGGGCGCCATCGCGGTCGAGGCCGCGTTGTCCCGCCGCACGGAGTCGGTACCGATCCTCGTCGTGCTGTCCCTGGTCGGCTTCGTCGGATCGGTGACCATCGCCCGCTTCGCCGCGGTCGAACCGCCCAAGGACGACCGGACGCAGAACACCCGGTCCGATCCGCCCGGCGAGCCTGCTGACCGGTCCGGGAACCCCGACGCCGAACGGGAGGAGGCGCGATGAGCATCCTGACGGACACGATCGCGGCAGTCTGCCTGCTGCTGGGCGCCTACTTCTCGTTCTCGGCGGGCATGGGCGTGGTGCGGTTCGACAACCTGCTCTCCCGCCTGCACGTCGTGGCCAAGCCGCAGGTGCTGGGTCTGCTGCTGCTCCTGACCGGGGTGGCGATCCGCCTGCAGGACCGCGGTTCGGCGACGATGCTCCTGCTCGTCGCGATCTTCCAGCTCATGACGTCCCCGGTGGCCGCACACATGGTGGGCCGGGCAGGCCTGCGCACGGGCAAGGTCGACCCTGCTGTGCTGCGGGCGGACGACAGTGACGGTGCCGGGCCGGGTCTCGAGCGCTGAGCGCCCGGCCCCGGGCACGAAGGTCAGACCGAGCCGGCGCCGCTGACCCGCTCTGCCGTCTCCCGGGCTGGAGGCGTCCCGTCCTACGCGCCGGCCGCCTCGCGGCGCGCCGCCTGCGTGTCACGCATCCGCTCAGCCGCGGCGTAGCCGAGTGCGACTTCCGCAGCCTCGTCCGCGAGCGCCTGGCCGGCCGTGCCGTACAGATGGAACACCGCGTCGGCGCCGTGCCGCTCGAGCTCGGCGACGTCGTCGTCGTATCGGGCGACCGCGGCGACCGTGCCGTCGAACCCGCTCGCGCGCAGCTGGGACAGCGCGATGAGGTTCGCCGCGTGGAACGGCATGGCGAGGATGGCGAGCCGCACGGCGCCCGCGCTGCGGACCCGGGCCCAGAACTCGATGTCGGTCGCGTCGGCCTGCACCACGGTGAAGCCCTCCCCGCGCAGCGCGGTGACGCGCGCGGGGTCGTGCTCCACGCCGACCACGTCCATGCCGTAGTCCTCGCGCAGCTGCCGCACGGCGCCGCGGCCCACGCGTCCCATCCCGAGCACGAGTGCCTCCGCGCCGGACACGTCGATGAGCCGTTCCTCGGCGTGCAGCCACTCGTTGGGCTTGGACGGGAACCGCTTCGCGAGCGCCACCGCGTACTCGTTGCCGCGGGTGTTGACGACCGAGGACAGCACGAAGCTGGCGGCCACGGAGACGGCGAGCACGGCCAGCCACTCGTCGTGCAGCAGCCCGGTCTGGGAGCCGACGGCCACGACGATGAGGCCGAACTCGGAGTAGTTGGCCAGTACCAGCCCTGACAGGATCGCCGTGCGTTTGCGAAGCCGCATCAGCCGCAGGAGTGCCGCCGTGACGGCAGCCTGCAGGGGAAGCATGAGCAAGAGGAGCAGGCCGATCCCCGCAGCCTGCCAGGTGAGCTGGCCGGAGAAGCCGATCGACACGAAGAAGCCGACGAGCAGCAGCTCCTTGACGGTGAACAGGTTGCGCGACAGCTCGGTCGCCGCCGGGTGACCTGCCAGGAGCATGCCTATGACGAGTGCGCCGAGGTCGCCCTTGAGCCCCACAGCGTCGAACAGCGCGTACCCGGGGCCCAGCGCGACGGCGACGCCGAACAGCGCCTGGAGCTCACCGTGGCCCACCTTGGACCACACCCGGCGCAGCAGCCAGGCTCCGGGGACGAGCAGCACGAGGCTGAACGCCCACAGGCTCGGCGGGTGGTCGGAGGACACGGAGAGGAAGACGACGGCGATGAGGTCCTGCATGATCAGCACACCGATGGCGATCCGGCCGTAGAGGGCGGACTGGTCGGAGCGAGCGTCGAGCACCTTGACCACGAACACCGTGGAGGAGAACGACAGGGCGAGCCCCAGCAGCGCGAGGACACCCAGGTTCTCGCCGGCGAGCATCGAGAACCCGATCACGCCGAGCAGGCCCAGGAAGCCGATGGCGATGGCGATGCTCACCAGGAGGTGCGCCACGGTGGTCAGCCACACGTCCTTGCGCAGCAGCGTCTTGACGTCGAGCTTGAGGCCGATGCCGAACAGCAGCAGCGTGACGCCCAGGTCGGCGAGCGTCTCGAGGTACGCGGGCTCCGCGAGACCGGCCGCATGGATCGCGAACCCTGCCACCAGGAAACCGACGAGTGGCGGGAGCCGAAGCCGCACCGCCCCCAGCCCGGCCGCGACCGTAACCGTCAGGAAGATCGCAGCGGTGATCATGCGCCGAGTTTAGTTGGCGTCTGTTTCAGCCCGCGGTGACGGCCGCCCCCAGTGCGGGTGAAAGAGCGCCCTTGGCCTCGACGGATACGGCACCGAGGCCGAGCCAGCGCGCCATCGCGCGGAGCTCGGCGGCCAGCCGCTCGGGGGTGTCAGGGGTCAGTGCGGCCTCGGCGTGGGCGGACTGCACGCGCAGCACGCCGGCGGCCCGGTCCGCCTTGAGATCGACGCGAGCGGTGAGCTGCGAGTCCTCGAGGAACGGCAGCACGTAGTACCCGTCGACCCGCTGCGCGGCGGGGGTGTAGATGCCGATCCGGTAGCGCATCCCGAACAGGCGCTCCAGTCGCTTGCGCTCCCAGACCAGCGGGTCGAACGGCGCGAGCAGCGCCTGCCCTGCCGCACGCCGGGGGCGGGCGGCGTCGCGGTGCAGGTACCACTGCTCGGACCCGCCGCCCACGCGGGCGGGCAGCAGCACCCCCTCCTCGACCAGGTCGGTCAGGGCCTGGTCCGCGACCCGGCCCTTGAGGCGGTAGTAGTCCTTGATGTGCCCTGCGAGGCCGATGCCGTGTGCCCGCGCCCCGAGCTCCAGGAGGGCCCGCTTGGCCTCGGCCTCGGGCACCTCGCCGAGCGCCGACGGCGGCAGCACCCGCTCCGGCAGGTCGTACAGCCGCTCGAACTGGGTGTTGCGCCCTGCCGAGACCACCTCGCCGGTGAAGAACAGGTGCTCCACGACCCGCTTCTCCGTGCTCCAGTCCCACCATGTGCCGCGCTTGCGACGCACCGAGCGTCCCTCGGACACGAACCGGTCGTGGATCTGGGAGGCCGACAGCGGCCCTTCAGCGGCGACCAGGTCACGGATCTCCCGTACCTGCGGAGCGTCGGGCAGGCGCACGCCGTCGAGCTCGCCCCAGTCGTACTCCTCCGCGAACCACCGGCGCCGGAAGGCCAGCAGGGGCCAGGCGCGCGGCGGCACGTAGGCCGCGACGTGCGCCCAGCTCTCCACGAGCCGGCGGTCGGCGGCCGCAGCGCTGCCCGTGCGCCGCGCGTACCTGCCCGACGCCGTGGCGCGGTCCAGCAGGTCGGTGTCGTACGGGCCCAGCCGGGCGAACAGGGGCAGCAGGTGCGCCCGCGCGAGGACGTTCACCGAGTCGATCTGGAACAGGCCCAGCCGGTCGATCACACCCTGCACGTGCCGCATGGTGCGCGGACCGTCCGTGCGGGGGCGATGCAGGCCCTGGGCCGCGATCGCGATGCGACGGGCCTGGTCGGAGGACAGTGAGATCGGATGCACCACTCCATGGTGCCCGCCGCCACTGACACTCCCCCGTCGGCCACGCCCGACCGGCGCTCCACAGGGACTGTGGACAGCGAGCAGGCTGTGGACAGCGAGCCGTGCGGGCCGGCGTCGGCCAGGGTGGTGGTGTGCGACCCGTCCGTGTGCTCACCCGTCTGCTGCTGCCCGTCACGTGCCCGTGCGGCGAGCTCGACGTGCGCTGGTGCGCGCGCTGTGCGGCGCTCCTGTCCGGCCCGCCCGTACGGGCCGAGCACGGCGCGCCCCGGCTGGACCGCCTGGACGGCGTGCCTCCCGTGCCCGTGTGGGCGCTCACGCCGTACACCGGCCCGGTGCGCGACGTCGTCGTGCACTGGAAGGACCGCGGGCGGGTGGACCTCGACCGACTCCTCGCGCCGGCCCTGCGGGCGGCTGCGGCGCGCCTCGGCCCGGTGCTCGCTCGTGCGCTCGCCGCACGTGTGCTCGACGGGCCGGACACCGACGGGCCGGGCGCCCGCGCGCAGGACGCCCGCGGCGCGGCGCTCGCCGTGGTGCCGGTGCCCTCGACGGGCGCGGCCCGGCGGGCCCGGAGCCGCGAGCCGGTGACCGTCCTCGCGCGGGCGGTGGTCCTCGGCCTGCACGACGCCGGTGTCCCCGCGCGCGTGGTGCCCGCCCTCGCACGGCGCGGCTCCGGGCGGGACCAGGTGGGGCTCGGCGCGCGGGCCCGGGGCCGCAACCTCTCGGACGCCGTCCGGATGACGAGGCCCGGTGCCCGGGCGCTCGGCGGCGGATCCGCCCGCCTCCTTGTGGACGACGTGCTGACGACGGGCGCCACCCTGGCGGCCGTCGAGCGTGTCCTGGAGCAGCACGGACACGACGTGCTCGGGGCAACTGTGCTGGCAGCGACGCCGCCCCCGGCGTGGTCCGGCGGACCCGGCCGGGACACCGCCCAAGGATTCGAGGCGAACCTGAAAGTCTGACAGATCTTCGTCGTCCTGTTCACTGCCCGTTGGGGCTGTCGTTACCCAGTCGACGGAGTTAGCCTGAACGTTCCACGCTGGATCGGAGCCACGGCGAAGTTGCCGGGGCATACGCGACGGGAGGTGGTCGGCGCCCGGCACCGGTAGCAAGGGGTGCCATGAAGAGTGAAGAGACGGGCGCACGCCGCCGGCAAGGGACGGCGTGGCCCAGAGTTCCCGGAGCGGAGATACACATGGAGATTGTCGTTGTCGGCAGGCACACGGACGTGGCGGACCGGTTTCGCCAGCACGTCGAGGAGAAGCTCGCCAAGGTGGAGCTGCTGTCTCCCTACGTACGTCGGGTCGATGTGGAAGTCACGCGCGAGAACAACCCGCGGCTGTCCGAGAATCGGGAACGAGTAGAGCTCACGCTGCGCGCGAAGGGTCCGGTGATCCGCGCGGAAGCCGCGGCGGACGACCGCTTCGGCGCGCTGGATCTCGCCATCGACAAGCTGAACGAGCGCCTGCGCCGCGCCCGGGACCGGCGCAAGGACCACCGCAACAACACGGTGGTGCCCCCGGTCGACGTACGCCCCCTCGACGAGATCCTCGAGGACAACGAAGCAGCCGCCGCGGCCGAGCCACAGACCTCGACCCCGGCCGCGCTGTCCGCACCTGGCGACTCCGTCGAGACGACCATCGGCGACTCACCCGTGGTGATCCGGCAGAAGCTGCACCACGCGGAGCCCATGACCCTCGACGACGCGGTCTACGAGATGGAGATGGTGGGTCACGACTTCTACCTGTTCATCGACAAGGAGACGTCGCGCCCGTCGGTGCTCTACAAGCGCAAGGGCTGGTCGTTCGGTGTGATCCAGCTCGACAACCCGTGCGGTGCCTCACCGGTCAGTGACCTGACCTGACCCGACCGGCCCGGGCTCGGCCCGGGCCGGCAGGCCGCTGGTCGGGCTCGTCGGGTCCCGACGGGCCCGGCCGGCGCGGGCCGCTCAGCCCGGGTAGGCCACCAGGTCGACGTCCTCGGCGAAGGGCTGCCAGACGCCGGTCTCCTCGTGCTCCAGGTGGCCGCCCTTGGTGACCACCAGCATGCCCTGGTCGGTGACGCCCGCCGCCAGGTGCTCCACGTCGGTGAGCCCCGGCAGCTGCTTGGCTGCGCCGCCGGTCCCGGCCAGCCCGCCGACCCCCGCGGTCCAGACGCCCGTCACGCCGTCCTTGTCCCGCGTCAGCAACGCCAAGGTGGTGATCCCGGCCCAGCGCGCCTCCACGATGTCGTCGACCGGCGCGGCGACCGAGAGCGGCGGCGTGAGGTCCTCGGGCACCCCGTCGTCGCCGCGGATCACTCCGGCCACCTGGACCTGCGTTCCGGACGGCGCCTCGCTCACGATCGCGACCCGCGACCCCTCCGGCGCGACCGAGACACCGATCACCCGGCGCCCGCTGAGCCATTCCGGATCGAGCGTGACCTCGGTGCCCGCCTCGGGGGCGAGCCGAAACTTTCCCGTACTTCCGCTGGTCCAGGTGACCCCCGCCTTGTCGACGGACGGCGGCGCCAGATCGGGGCCCTCGAAGAGGACCGCGGGCCCGCCGTCCGCCGTCAGGTTCACGATGCTGTCGGTGCCGTCACGCACCACGATGGGCTCGGTCGCGGGGCTGAACGCGAGCGCGGTCGGGTCGACGTCGGACAGGCCGTCGACCTCTCGTTCCTCGAGCGCACCGTCCTTCACCAGGTACAGCGTGTCGTCGACCACCGCCATCGGCAGGCTTCTGGTGGCGGGCACGTCCACGTCTGCGTTGTCGACAGAGAGCCGGTTCTGCCCGCTGTAGAGGTCGACGGGCACGACGCGGCCGGCACCCTCGGAGAAGGTCGCGGAGAGCTGCGCGGCGATCACCGCGCGCTGAGCCGCGGGGACGGAGCTGATCTGGTCGCTGAGGCGTACCGCCACGGCATCCTCACCGTCCGTGTCCCGGACCGACGGCGAGAGGAGCTGCGTGCCCTCCGGCACCAGGGACTGCACGGCGCCCTGCAGCCACTCGGGCGGTCCGGCGAGCAGCTGCTCCACCGCCACGGTGCGCCAGGAGCGCCGCGGGAACCAGCGCAGGTCGGGCACCAGGCTCGTCATGCGGTCCTCGGCCGGGAAGAACAGGCGGGTCGCGCGGTACTGGTTCGCGAACAAGTTGACGGGCACCAGCAAGCCGTTGTCCAGCGCGGAGATACGCCATTCCCCACCGGTCTTGACCAGGGTGAACCGGTAGCCGAGCTCCCGCGGGTCGCCCACCTCCGTGTACGCACCCACACTGTCGAGGGTCGCGATGGTCGTGGCACGCACGACGACCTCGACGGTGTCGGTGTCCTCCAGCTTCAGCTCACGCTCGAACGGCTCGGCCACGGGAGCCTCGCGCACCACGCGCACAGAGGCCTCGGAGTCCCACTTCCCGGCGGCGTCGGCCGTCAGGAACTCACGGGCCGTCTGGAACTCCTTCGGCGACGTGGTCGCTGCCACCGCGGCGCCGAGGAAACCCGACACGATCGAGTGCGGGGCGGCGCCGGGCGACGGACCCTGCGGCAGCATCGCGAAGTCCACCTGCGGCTGGACGTCCACGTTCCCCACCCGGACCGGGCCGGACGTCGGGATCTGGGCGCAGCCGGCGAGCCCGGCGGCGACCAGGGCGGCGACGACAGCCCTCGTTGCCCTACGCATCAGTGCACCTCCACGTCGGTTGCGGCGGGTGTCGCCCGGCCCTCGGCGTCGCACGGTTCGGACAGGTCGGGGATCGCCGTCGGGGTCGGGCCGGCGGCCTGGTTCACCACGGGGATCTGCCCGGTCAGGACGCCGGGCTCGTGCGAGGCGGGCGCCAGGGTGACCGGCGGTTCCTCGACCTGCACCCCGGCGCTGCGCGGCAGCGTGAGCCGGAAGCTCGCACCCTGTCCGGGCCGGCCCCAGGCGTCCAGTCGCCCGGCGTGCAGGTGCGCGTCCTCCAGGGCGATCGCCAGACCCAGCCCGGACCCGCCCGTGGTGCGGGCGCGCGCCGGGTCGGCCCGCCAGAAGCGGTCGAAGACGTGCTCGACCTCCTGCTTGGTCATACCGACGCCGTAGTCGCGCACCACGACGGCGACGGCGCGGTCGTTCTCCGCGACGGTCACCTCCACCGGCCGCTCCTCGGCGTGCTCGATCGCGTTGACCACGAGGTTGCGCAGGATCCGCTCGATACGGCGCGGGTCGAAGTCGGCAGCGGCGTCGGCGTCGGGCAGCCGCACCGAGACGCGCACGTCCTTCTTCTCGGCGAGGGGGGCTGCCTGCTCCACCACCGACATGACGAGGTCGCGCAGGTCGCGGCGTTCCGCGTCGAGCACGGCGGCACCGGCGTCGAACCGGCTGATCTCCAGCAGGTCCGACAGGAGCGACTCGAAGCGGTCGATCTGGCCGAGCAGCAGCTCGGCCGAGCGGGCGGCGTCCTCGTCCATCTGGTGCCGGGACTCGTGGATGATCTCGCTGGCCATCCGGATGGTGGTCAGCGGGGTACGCAGCTCGTGCGACACGTCGGAGACGAACCGACGTTGCATGGCGGACAGCTCCTCCATGCGCCGGATCTGGTCCTGCAGGCTCTCGGCCATCTCGTTGAAGCTGCGCGCCAGGCTCGCCATCTCATCGGTGCCACGGGCCCCCGGCATCCGCTCGGACAGGTGCCCCTCGGCGAGGCGCTCCGCGACGGTCGCGGCCCGCGTCACCGGCGTGACCGTCTGCCGCGCCATGGTCCAGGTCACCACGCCGAGCAGGGCCAGCATGCCGAAACCGCCCGCGAGCAGCACGCGGTGCACGAACGACAGCGTCTCCTGCTCAGGCTCCAGCGAGTACAGGTAGTAGATCTCGTACCGGGCGTCGGGCGTGGCCTGCACCGTGGAGCCCACGATGACGCCCGGGAAGACCGCCCCCGAGTCGCCAGCCGCCGGGATGCCCACCGCCTGCAGCACCTGGTCCTCGTCGGACGCGACGTTCGCCGCACGCAGCTCGGAGGTGATGAGCAGGTCCTTGAGGTCCGCGCGTGAGGCGAAGTCGGCCACCTGCGACGAGCTGCCGAGCTCGTGCAGCAGGAAGTACTCGTCGGCCGTGGACCCGCTCGTCGCACCCAGGGTGGTGATCGTGTCCAGCAGCAGCTGCTGGAGGTCGCCGTCCGAGGCCGTCGCCGTCTCCGAGAAGTTCTGCGCCACCTGGTCGGTCAGCGCCGCCGCCTCGCGGTCGATCGCCGCGAGCCGCTGGTCGTAGATGCCGTCACGGACCGACGTCGACAGGTACAGACCCAGCACCGTGATCGCCGCCAGGCCGATGGCGAGTGCGGTGGTGACCACACGCAGCTGCAGCGAGGCGCGCCACTGGGCAGCGCCTCGGCGGGTGGATCGCACGGCGACCACCCGTGCCCGGGAGATCACCCGGCGCAGCCGTGTGACCAGGCCGTGCGGCATCAGCGGGTCGTGCCCGCCTTGTAACCGACGCCGCGCACCGTCAGGACGATCTCCGGGTTCTCCGGGTCACGCTCGATCTTGGAACGCAGGCGCTGGACGTGGACGTTGACCAGGCGCGTGTCGGCGCTGTGCCGGTAGCCCCAGACGCGCTCCAGCAGCACCTCGCGCGTGAACACCTGCCACGGCTTGCGGGCCAGCGCCACCAGGAGGTCGAACTCCAGCGGGGTCAGGGCGATGCGCTCGCCGCCGCGCGTGACGGTGTGTCCGGTGACGTCGATCTCGACGTCACCCACGACGAGGCGCTCCGGGCCCGGGTCCTCGCTGCGGCGCAGGCGGGCCTTGATGCGGGCCACGAGCTCCTTGGGCTTGAACGGCTTGGAGACGTAGTCGTCCGCCCCGGACTCAAGGCCCACCACCACGTCGAGCGTGTCCGACTTGGCCGTCAGCATGATGATCGGCACACCGGACTCGGCGCGGATCTCGCGGCAGACCTGCACACCGTCCTTGCCCGGCAGCATGAGGTCGAGCAGCACGAGGTCCGGCTGATGGGTGCGGAACATCCCCAGCGCGGAGTCGCCGTCGGCACAGAACACGGCCTCGATCCCCTCGCCCTTGAGGACGATGCCGATCATCTCCGCCAGTGCTGTGTCGTCGTCGACGACGAGAACTCGTACCTTCATGCCCTCCAGTGTGCCAGGCGGGTCCAGTAAACCCGGCAGCACAGCCCGTCGCACAACAGGTTCACCCGGCCGCCACGGTGCGGATCGTGAGCCGGCTGCCACCGAACGCCCTGCGTATGCCGACCTTCCGCCGATATTCGATCCGGTGGCCCCCGCATATACGTAGACCCTCTAACCGTCCTTGTCTAGCATGTCCGCTAATTGCCACGGATCAGACGAACCGGGCATTGAGAAGGACAGGGGGACATCAGATGGGCAGAACTCAGAGGCCGCACCTGTGGGCGATGGCGGCCACCGTGGCCGTCGCGGCGACGGTGGCGTGCGTCCCGACGGCATGGGGTGCGACGGGCAGCGCCGCGTCGACCCAGGCGGCCGGCACGACCCTCGCGGGAGCGGCCCAGCCGGTCGGTGGCGAGATCGTGTCGACGGTCGCGCCCGTGCTGCAGGCGAACGGCACCTCGACCCGGCGGTACTCGACCAAGGAGATGCAGAAGGTCGACGCCGAGGGCGGCGACCCGGCGGTACTCGCCTACTGGACGCCGGAGCGGATGGCCAAGGCCAAGCCGCTGGACGCGCCGGGTGACGCGAAGGCCGTGCGGCTGATGGCGCAGGACGTCGCCGCGGAGCTCGCCACGGGGACGCTCGCCGGTCCGGCGAACACCCTGCCGAGCGGTCCGGCCGACGGCACCGCCGAGGGCAAGACCGTGACCCGGCCAGTGGCACCCGAGGGTGCACCCGCCGGCGGTGCGCAGGTCAACGGGATCAACACGTTCCCGATCAGCACCGGCAAGCTCTTCATCGGCGGGTACGGCAGCGGCAGCTACTGCTCGGCCGCCACGATCAACACCAAGTCCAAGCGGGTGGTCATCACCGCGGGGCACTGCGTGCACAGCGGCCGGGGCGGTAGCTGGCACAGCAACCTGGTCTTCGTGCCACGGTTCAACGGCACCGCTGCCAACAAGAAGCAGTACGGCGTGTTCCAGGCACGCACCCTGCACACCTTCAAGACGTGGATCCAGAAGGGCGGCACCTCGCAGGGCTGGTACCGCGACGTCGGCATGATCACGACGTACTCGAACGCGCAGGGCAAGCGGGTCGTCAAGGCGGTCGGCGGCAACGGACTGAAGATCGACCAGTACTACCGCTGGCCGGCGAAGGTCTTCGGCTACCCCTCGAACCGTGACGACGGTCAGGTGATGTGGGGCTGCCAGAGCATGACGCGCAAGAGCGGTGTCGCCGCGCGCACCTCGCTCGTCAGCGGATGCAACTTCGGTACCGGGTCGTCCGGCGGACCGTGGGTATGGCACTACGACGCCAAGACCCGCCTCGGGTTCGTCCGCGGTGTGACCTCCTACGGCACGCCGCGCAACCGGTCCATCGGTGCCCCGCACTTCGACAGTGCGGTGCACCGGCTCGCGGTCTCGACGAACAACTAGCTCCGGCAGCCGGTTCCGGCAGCACAAGAGCGCCCGGCCGCATCATGCGGCCGGGCGCTCCTTTCCGTCCGGCTGTACCGCCGGTCAGAGCCGCCCGGCCGCCTTGAGCGCCAGGTACTCGTCCGCCAGGCGCGGTGCCAGGTCGTCGGGCAGCGCCTCGACCACGCCCGCGCCGTAGCGGCGCAGCATCGTGGTGACCGCCGTACGCTCCAGGTCGCCGCGTGCGGCTGCCGCGGCGTCGTACACCTCGGCGACCGTGCCACGGCCGGCGCGCAGCCCGGCCACCTCCTCGTCCGCGACGGAGGCGACGAGGACCGTGTGGTCGCGGGCGAGCTGGTCCACGACGGGCAGCAGGCCGTTCTCCACGGCCGCCGGATCAAGGGTGGTCAGCAGCACCACGAGCGCGCGCTGCGTCATGCGGGTACGCACCTGCGCCACGACGCCGGGCCAGTCCGTCTCGAGCAGCACCGGCTCGACGGTGGACAGGGCCTCGGCCATGGCCGGCATGAGCCGGGGCCCGGCCGCACCGACCACACGTGACCGTACGGTGCGGTCGAACGCGAAGAGCTCCACCCGGTCACCCGCGTGCCCGGCCAGGGCCGCGAGCAGCAGCGCGGCCTCGATGCTGGCGTCCAGGCGAGGTGCGCCCGTCGAGTCCGCGGCGCCCACGCGCGCGGCGGACGTGCGCCCCGTGTCCAGCACGACGAGCACTCGTCGGTCGCGCTCGGGTCGCCACGTGCGCACCACCACCTCACGGCGGCGCGCGGTCGCGCGCCAGTCGATGGAGCGGACGTCGTCCCCCACCACGTACTCGCGCAGCGAGTCGAACTCCGTGCCCTCGCCACGGATCTGCACCGCTGCGCGACCGTCCATCTCCCGCAGCCGGGCCAGGCGCGACGGGAGATGCTTACGGCTCGCGAACTCGGGCAGCACACGCAGACGGCCTGGCACGGGCAGGGTCACCTGGCGGCCCGCCACGCCCAGCGGGCCCAGGCTGCGGATGGTCACGCCGCCCGCCACGCGGTCACCACGCCGCGTGGGCACGAGCGTCGTGGGCAGGCGCGCGGCCTCGCCGTCGGGCAGGTTCACGTGGTGGCGCCCCGGCCCGCCCGACGCCGGACGCACCCGCTCGGTGTGCCCTCGCCCCGGGCCCGCGCCGGCCGACGGTCCCCACGCGTCCCGGACCACGGCGCGCAGCCGCCGGCCCGAGGCGTTGCGAACCATCAGCTCGCTGGTGGCCTCGGAGCGCAGGCGCACCGAACCGGGCACCCGGCGTTGCACCGCGATCCGCCGCGGTGAGGCGGCCAGCGCGATGTCCACGCCGCACACCGCGACCACCAGCAGGGCCCAGACCAGCACCGTCCCGTTCGCCGGCAGCAGCAGCACCGGGACGACGCCGAGGCCCATCAGGGCGGCGGCTCGCCACGTCACGACCATGCCGGGGCCCTCAGCGCGGCACGGGCACGGAGGCCAGCACCGTGTCCAGCACGCCCTCGGCGGTGACACCCTCGAGCTCGGCCTCGGCACGCAGCTGCACCCGGTGCCGCAGCGTCGGGTGGGCGAGCGCCTTGACGTCGTCGGGCGTCACGAACGAGCGTCCGGAGAGCCAGGCCCACGCACGTGCGGTGCGCAGCAGGGCCGTGGCGCCACGAGGCGAGACCCCGAGCGACAGCGACGGTGAGAAGCGCGTGGCGCGGCACACGTCGACCGCGTACCCGAGCACCTCGCGCGACACCTGGACCTGCGCCACCTCGGCACGGGCCCGGGTGAGGACCGCGGCATCGGCCACGGGGGTGACGCCGGCGGCGGCCAGGTCGCGCGGGTCGAAGCCCGCGGCGTGCCGGGCCAGCACCTCCACCTCCTGGTCGCGCTCGGGCAGCGGCAGCACCAGCTTGAGCAGGAACCGGTCGAGCTGGGCCTCGGGCAGCGAGTAGGTGCCCTCGTACTCGACGGGGTTCTGGGTGGCGATCACCAGGAACGGGTCCGGCAGCGCACGCGGGATGCCGTCCACCGAGACCTGACGCTCCTCCATGGCCTCCAGCAGGGATGCCTGGGTCTTGGGGGGCGTGCGGTTGATCTCGTCGGCCAGCACCAGGTTGGTGAAGACCGGGCCCTCGCGGAACGAGAACTCGGCGGTGCGCGCGTCGTAGACCAGCGAGCCCGTCACGTCACCCGGCATGAGGTCGGGCGTGAACTGGATGCGCTTGGTGTCGAGCTTCAGCGCGGCGGCGAGTGTGCGGACCAGGAGGGTCTTGGCGACACCCGGCACGCCCTCGAGCAGCACGTGCCCCTGGCACAGCAGCGCGATGAGCAGGCTGGTCACGGCCGCGTCCTGCCCGACGACGGCCTTGCCCACCTCCGTACGGACCGCTGCGAGGGCGGAGCGCAGCTCCTGCGACGGGGCGGGCGGCCGCACGTCGCTCTGCGCTGCGGGAGCCGGCTGCGGCTCGGGAGCCGGCTGCGGCTCGGGGGTCGCGGCGCCCTGCGGGGCGGGCTGGTGGGGGAAGGCTGGTTCGGTCACGGTCGGTGGACCTCGCTCTCCAGGATGTCGAGTCGGCGCACGAGCTCGGCGAGCGCGGCGTCGTCAGCGGGGGGTGGGCCGTAGAGCAGGTCTGCCACCTGCTGCGACGGGCGGTCGGTCGCGGCCACTACGGCGTCGACCACGGTATCGGCATCGGACGAGCGGGCCAGACCGAGACGTGACGCGATGCGGTCGGCGGCCGACGCGCGCAGGCCCGCGGCGGCGTGCCCGCGGGCACGTGCGGCCCGGTACAGGCGGGCGCGGCCCCGGGTGGCCTCGGCCGACCGGACGAGCACCGGAAGGTTCTCGACGACCAGCGGCCCGAGCCGCCGCGAGCGCCACAGCGCGAGCACCACGGCCGTGAGCAGGGCCATCAGGGCGACGGGCGCTGAACCCGGCGGCATCATCTCGCTGACCTGGCCGCGCTCGGCGGGCGTGGGCTGCTCGGTGCCCGTGCTGGTGTCCATCGGGTTGGGCACGAACCAGACCAGCTCCTCGTTCTGGCCGAGCATCCACAGCGCGAGCGCCGCGTTGCCCTGCTCCAGCACGGTGCCGTTGCGCAGCACCGCCGCGTCGCTGACCAGGGTCACCGACCGCTGAGGGAAGTCGAGGCGCGCGTAGGCGTAGGAGCCGGTGCCGTCGGGCCAGCACAGCACGGGGCGCACACTCGTGGCGTCGGAGGGGGTCTCCTGCAGGCCAGGGGCCAGCGCGACCTCGCCCGCCGCCTGGGCAGCGGGGTCGTCGCACTGCGGCTCCGTCGGGCCGGCGGGCTCGCCGTACGTCACGTCGACGGTGTCCCGGCTCAGGGCGGCGATCATGCTGAAGTCGGGGTTGAGCACCACGAGGTCCGCACCCGTGCGGTTCAGCGAGGAGATCTGGTCGGCGGCGAAGAAGGAAGGGTTGGGCGTCACCAGGAGTGTGCTGCCCGGCCCGGCGGCCGCCACGGCCTCGGCCACCGTGGTCACGTGCGTGACGCGCACGCCCTGGTCCTGGAGCACCTCGGCCACGGCCATGCCGCCGGCCGGCTCCGGGTTGTCCGGCGCGTAGGACGCCGCCGACGTCGCGGGGCGCACCACCGCGAGGAACAGGACGAGCAGCGCGACGGCGCCGAGCACCACGAGCGGCCAGCGCATGCGCCGCCAGCGGCGTGCGGCGCGCGACCGCCCGGTGGTGTCGTCGCCGATCACCACGGGCGGCTCGTCGATCGGGCCGGAGCGCACGGCGGAGACCGCGGTGGGCGGCGTGGGCGCGGGCGGCGGGGGCAGCGGCGGGGCGGTCATGCCGATACCTCCGACCGGTCGTCGCTCTGTTCGCCGGTGTCCGGCGTGGTGTGGTGGTACGACGGCGCGGCCGGGCGGGCCGCGGTCACCGCGGCGTCGAGCGCACGGAGGGCGGCGTCGTCGTCCTGCGTGGCCACCCGGTCGCCGTACTCGACGCCGTCGAACAGGTCGGCGCCCGCGCGCAGGGCCTGGGCCTGGCCGCCGAGACGCGCGCCGGCGTCTGCCGCTGCCTCCTGCGCGGTACGGCCAGGTCGTGGCTCGATGACCACACGTTCCTCCAGGGAGCGGACGACCGCACGGAAGCGCTCGACGGCCGCGGTACGCCAGTCGCCGGAGGCGGCGGCGCGGTCGGCGGCGGTACGCATCTGTGCCGCGGTGCGGGCGTCGTCGGCGTCGAGCACCTCGGCGGAACCGGTGCGGTCACGCCCGAGGCGTACCGGTCCGGCGATCAGCCAGGCGATCGCGAGGACCACCACGACGATCACCGCGATGAGGATCCCGAGCTGGGAGCCCGACATCGACGCGTCGGGCCACTCGATCTTCCCGAGCCATTCCAGCACCCAGTTGATCAGGCGCTGCAGCAGCGACTCGCGCTCGGCGTACTCGGGGCGCTGCAGCTCGCTGCTGAGCCACTCGCGTGCGGTGTCGCGGTCCGGGACGACGGGGAGGTCGGCCCTCATGTCACTTGTCCGCCGCGGCCGAGGCCGCGGCCTGCAGCTGCACGTCCAGTCCCTCGCGACGCATCCGGGTGTCGATGTAGAGCAGGGCGATCACACCACCGAGGAAGAGCACGCTGATGCCGCCGGTGATGATGTAGGTGATCCCGAAGCTGACGGTGAGGCCCACCCCGCTCTGCATGACCATGAACAGGCTCATGAGGAGGCTCACCGGCACGGAGACGACCTGGCCGATGATGCCCAGGATGAGCGAGGTGAGCAGATAGATGCCGAGCAGGCGCCAGAAGGTACCGCGGGTCAGCTTCCAGGCGCGCTGGACCGTGGCCCAGAACTCGCCGCCCTCCACCGCGAGCGCCGGCGGGACGAGCAGGACACGGGTGAACGCCCACACGATGCCCACGACGAGCGCGGCGAACACGAGGATCGCGCTGAGCACGCCGAGCGTCGGGTCGACGAGGGCCAGACCGGCGACGATCCCGATGGCCACGGCGTAGGCCATCAGAACCACGAGGGTGCTCAGCAGCGAGAAGCCGATCAGGTACCACGCGCGCTTGCTCGCACGGCTCCAGGCGTCGGACACGGAGATCTTGCGCCCGATGACCGAGTCGCTCACGGAGATCGCCATGATGCCCATGGCGAGCGGTGTGGCGAGCGCGAGCAGCAGGCCGGTGCCGAGCAGCGACCCGTAGGTCACGCCCAGGAGATCCTGCGTGAAGCCCAGGTCCTCGAACGCAGGATCGGACCCGAGCTGGGCGAACAGGCCGCCGAACAGGTCCGTGAACCAGGTGGTGAGCGGGATGCTGAGCAGCGTGCCGAGAGCGACGGCCACCACGACGACGATCGTGGTCAGGCCCAGCGTCACGCCCGGGTTGTGCCGGACCGCGCTGAACGCGCCGTCGTACAGCTCGCCCAGGCTGAGTGGCCGGAGCGGGACGATGCCGGGCTTGTCCGCGGGAGGCTGGTAACCGGGCACCTGCGGGGAGTGCGGGGAGTACTGCCCGTACTGGCTCTGGCCGTACTGACCGCCCGGGCCACCGGGCGGTGTGCCGTACTGCGGGGCTGGCGCCTGGGGTGTGGACGGGTCGTACCCGGGCGCGTACTGGCCGTAGCGCGGCGGCTCGCCCCAGCCGGTGGGCTGGGAGCCTCCGGTCTGCGGGGGCGTCGGCTGCGCCGGCTGGTCGGGTGCGCTCTCGGGCGTCGTCATCGGGCGTGCTCCGGGTGTCGTCTACGGTCGGGCCTGCGCGGCAACCCTAGTACGGGGCGCTGACAGCGGGCCGCGCAATTCCCGGGCGCGGCGGCCGGTCCGCGCAACTGTCACCCAGCCGTGACCAGGGCGGCGCCCGCCTCGTGCTCCGCGAGGTCACCCGTGGCGCCTGACCGGACGGCCCGGCGGCCGAACGCGTACACGTAGGTCCAGAAACCGGCGAGCACCAGCGCGCCGATCACGATCTTGAGCCACCAGTACAGGCCGGACCCGGTGACAAAACCCTCCACGAGTGCGGAGACGCCGAGCGCCACGGCGAGTCCGACGGCCGTCGTGATCAGGGCGCGCCCCTCGGCGGCCAGGGCCGTCGACCGCTTGCGAGGGCCGGGGTCGATCATGGTCCAGAACAGCCGGAGGCCTGCGGCACCTGCGACGAAGATGCAGGTCAGCTCCAGCAGCCCGTGCGGCGCGATGAGCGTCAGGAACATCTCGAGCTCGCCGTGCGCGGCCATCATGCCGCCGATGGCGCCGATCTGTACGGAGTTCTGCCAGAGCACGAGCAGCGGGAAGATGCCGGTGATGCCGCCGCCCACGGCCTGCGCGGCGATCCAGGCGTTGTTGGTGCCCACCACGGCGGCGAACCCGATGCCCGGCTCGTAGTAGGACGCGAACGCCTCGTTCACGTACTTCTCCTGTGCGGCGGGCGTCATCAACGAGTTCATCGCGTCGGCGTCGCCCGCGATGTAGATGCCGGCCACGAGCGCGACGAGCAGGCAGGCGGCCGTCACGGCGTGCGACCACCACCGGATGCGGTAGAACGCGGCGGGCACCGACACCGTGGCGAACCGTACGACCTCGCGCCAGGCGGGCTCGTGCGATCCGGCGATCCGGGTGCGCGCGCGGTTCAGGACGTCGGACAGCCGTGTGACGAGCGCAGGGTCCGGTGCCGCGGAGCGGACGGTCGACAGGTGCGTGGCCACCGACTGGTAGAGGCGCACGAGCTCGTCGGACTCGGCGCCGTCCAGACGGCGCCGGGACGAGAGCTCCTTGAGGCGGTCCCACTCGGCGGCGTGCACGGCAGTGAAGGCGTCGATGTCCACGACGGTAGTCTGCCGCACAGGAGTTGTGGCGTGACCCCGAGCCCTTCAGACCCGACCGGAGGAACCGTGCAGGACGGCATAGTCATCGGCGAGGGCGTGGTGCTGGACGCCCGCCCGGCCTCGTTCATCACGCGCGGGATGGGAGCCATCCTCGACTTCCTGATCACCGGCGCAGTCATCGTGGTCGCGCTGCTGGTGGGCGGCATGTGGTTCCTCGAGAACGCGATGCTCGGCGCGGACATCGCGTCGGTCGTCTACGTGCTCATGACCGTCCTGGTCATGGTGGGCATACCCGTCACGGTCGAGACGCTGTCGCGCGGCCGCTCGGTCGGCAAGCTCGCCTGCGGTATCCGCGTGGTGCGTGACGACGGCGGCCCGGTCCGGTTCCGGCACGCCCTGGTCCGCGCCCTGGTCGGGGTGCTCGAGCTGTGGATCACCCTCGGCGGCGTCGCGGCCATCACCTCGCTGGCCAACGCGAAGGGCAAGCGCCTGGGCGACCTGGCGGCCGGCACGTACGCGGTGCGGGTGCGGGGCGGCAGGCCGCCGTCGGCCCCGATCGTGATGCCGCAGTCGCTGGCCGGGTGGGCGCACACCGCCGACATGCGCCGGCTGCCGGACGGGCTGGCCCTGGCCGCTCGCCAGCTCCTGGGCCGTGCCGCACGTCTCTCGCCCGAGTCCCGGGCGCGGCTGGGCGATGACCTCGCCGGCCAGATCGAGCGCTACGTGGCACCCGGACCGCCGCCCGGCACCCACCCCGAGGCGTTCCTGCACGCCGTGCTCGTCGAACGCCGGGACCGTGAGCTCGCCGCGGGGCGCCGGGACCGCGCACGCGCCGAGGAGCAGGCCCAGCTGCTGCACCGCCTGCCGTTCGCGGTGGCCGACCCGCCTCGCTGAGCTCTCTGGCCGACTGTCTGGCTACGGATCTGTGTGGGATCGGCACCGCCTGATGCACCTTCGCGTGCCGAACCGCAGGTTACGAGTCCATCTCGACCGTTATCGACGTGTCCCCTGCGGCTCGACACCCTGGACCACCTGTAGCTTGCGGCTCGACACCAACCAGCACCACTCCTGCGCCGAACCGCAAGACACGAGTCCAACTCGGCCGATATCGACGTGTCCCCTGCGGCTCGACACCCTGGACCACCCGTAGCTTGCGGCTCGACGGCAGCCAGCACCGCTCAGCACACGTAACCTGCGGTTCGGCGCCCGCTCGCAGCGTCCAGCCTGCACCGTTCCTCAGCCGCCCCGCATCAGCCCCGCATCAGCCCCGCCGCATCAGCGCGCCCGGGCCTCCGCGACCTCCGCGACCTCCGCCGTCCCTGCAGTCCCTGCAGTCCTCGCGGCCTCCGCACGCGACGCGCCACCCGGGCTCCCCGCAGGCAAGGCGCCTCGGGTGCGCAGCGCGTCCGAGCAGCGCAGCAGGCCGGTCTGGACCGCGCGGCGCAACCGGGTCGACGTCGGCCGCTCGACGCCGTAGTGGATCGCCAGCGCCAGGCCCAGGCTCAGCGCGCCGGCCGCGAAGAGCGCGACCGTGCGGGTGGTCTCGTGGGCGAGCATGTCGATCACGGCGTACCCGAACTGGGTGTGCACCAGGTAGACGGGGTAGGTCAGCGCGCCGGCCGTTCCGAGCACCGTCACGATCGTCCGGGGCGGGCCGGACGCGGTGCGCAGGGTCGTCGCCCAGACGGCGACGACGCTCGCCAGCAGCACGAGCACCGTGACCACCGGGTTGACGGGCACGCCCTGCAGCTCGGAAGCGCGGCCGGAGGCGTCCAGCACGCGCATCACACTCAGCGCCAGCCCTCCGACGAGCAGCGTGCTCGTGATCAGGTCGAACCCGTCGCGGTAGGCGAGGAACAGCAGCATCCCGACGGCGAAGTACGGCGCGTAGTCCGGGACCAGCCACTCGGTGAGCCAGCGGGCGCCCAGCTCCTGGGCCGCCCAGCCGGCGAGCGGCCAGAGCGCGGCGAACGCGAGCACGCGGTTGCGCGTGAGCGGGCCGAGCGCCAGCACCACGAGCACCAGCAGGTAGAACTTGAGCTCCACCAGCAGGGTCCAGAACACCACCTGGAGGCCGGTGACCTCGAACAGGTCCTGCACCATCGTGAGGTTGACCATGGTCTCGGTCAGGGAGGTCCGACGTCCGCCCGACCACACCTGCTGCAGGCCCGCGGTCAGCACGACGCACGCCCAGTAGGCGGGGAAGAGCCTGCCCACCCGGGAGGCGACGAAGCCGGCGACCCCGCGGCCGTCGGCGCTGAGCAGGATCACGAAGCCCGAGATCATGAAGAACAGCTCGACGCCGAGCCAGCCGTACCGCGTGACCTCGTTGAGCAGCGGGAACGCGCGCTCGGGGTCGACGCCCCAGTAGCTGCTCACGGTCGAGGTGGCCGTGAAGTGGTAGAGCAGCACCGCTGCGGCGGCGGCGAAGCGCAGGCCGTCCATGGCCACGAGCCGGCCGGAAGCCTTCGGGCCGCCGTCACCCGTGGTCGTTGAGGCTGCCTCGGGCGCTGGACCAGGTGAGATGTCGCGGGTCATCGCCGCCGACCCTAGATCACGAAACGGTAACGGTCAAAGATCACCCCACCAGAAGTGCGAGCAGCGTCTTGGCCGAGGTGTCCCAGTCGTAGGAGGCCGCGCGGATCCGCGCGGCCGTGGACCGCTCGGCCCAGGTGTCCGGGTCGTCGAGCGCGTGGACGGCCGCGACGAACCCGTCGACGTCGTCCGGGTCGACATACGCGCCCGCGTCCCCGCCCACCTCGCGGAACACGGGGATGTCGCTGACCACCAGGGGCGTACCGAGCGCCATCGCCTCCACCAGCGGCAGGCCGAAGCCCTCGTCGCGGGACCCGGACACGAGGGCCGTGGCGCTGCCGAGCACGTCCCGGTAGACCTCGTCGGACGCGCCGTCGTGGAACACCAGGGTGCCGTCGCCGGCCAGCTCGTCCAGCCGCGCGCGCTGCTCGGACGTGACCGGGCTCATCAGGTGCAGCTCCCAGCCGGGCAGCCGCGCCATGGCGCGCGCCGGCAGCTCGACGTTCTTGTAGGGCATGAACGAGCCCATGTACACGAGCGTGCGACGCGGCGGCACGGAGGAGCGGTCGACGGCCGGCACCGGGTCGGGCGCGTTGGTCACCACCGTCACGCGACGGCGGGTCAGCCGGTGCCGCGCGATGAGGTCGCGCGTGGTCTCGGAGACCGTGACGACGGCGTCGGCCCGGTTCAGCAGCAGGCGCTGCGGCCACCACGCCAGGTGGAACGCCCGCCACAGCAGCCGCACCGGCGCGGGCAGGTTCCGCGGGGGCGTGGGGTGCCGGTAGTAGATGAGGTCGTGCAGCGTCAGGACCACCCGGTAGTCCCGCCCCCAGGTACCCATGGTCTGCATCGGGCTGAACACGACGTCGGCACCGGTGCGGCGCACCTGCCGCGCGACGAACGGCTCGCGCCAGCTCGTCGGTGCGCTCACCAGGTGCCACGGCAGCCCCTCGGGCAGGTGCGCGAGCTGCCGCTCGTCGTCGACCAGCACCTCGACGGGGTGCAGCCGGGCCAGCGCGGTGACGATCCCCGCGGTGTACCGGCTGATGCCGTCGTGCCTGCCGACCCGCAGGTAACGGCAGTCGACGACGATCTTCGTCTGATGTTCCCTCACCGTTCGCCCTCCGCGTCCGTGGACCCGTCCCCCGCGCCCGAGGACCCGAGACCCGCGAGAAAGGCGGCGGCCTCCCGTGCCACCACGTCGGGCGCCTCGTAGTGCGCCAGGTGACCGACCCGGGGGACGACGGCGAGCCGCGCGTCCGCGAGCGCCGCCTCCAGCACGTGCTGGGAGGGCAGCGGTGCCACGTCGTCGTTCTCCGACGCGACCAGCAGCGTCGGCACGCCGATCCGCGCGGCGTAGGCGCCGACGTCGGTGCCGACGGAGGCATGGAAGGCCTCCAGCAGAGTGCGCCGGTCGGCGAAGCCGGAGAAGTAACGGTCGTGCTCCGCGTGGATCCAGCGGCGCATCTCCCGGTCGTCCGAGGTGACCATCGCCAGGCTCGCGATGCGGGTGAACACCGGGTGACGCAGCAGGCCCGTGCCGGCGCGCTCCGGCAGCGCCGCGGCCAGCCGGTGCACCCCCACGGTGACCGCGCTCATCATCCGTCGCGGCCCGTCGAGCGCCGCCGTCGCGATCGGGTTGACCAGCACGAGACCCCGTACGGACGCGGCCGGCCGGTCCGGCGTACCGGCCACCGTCGCGGCCGCGACGATCGAGCCGAACGAGTGACCTCCGAGAACGACATCACCCTCCGGGGCGACGGCGGACAGCAGCTCGGCCGTCCACGCGGCGTAGCCGGCGACGTCGTGCACGGCGTGCGCCATGGGCGGCGAAGCGCCGAAGCCCGGCAGGTCGGGAACCCATACCTGCAGGTCAGGACGCTGTTGTACGAGGTGCGCGACGATGGGCTCGAGGCCGTGGTGGTCCCCGCGCAGGCCGTGCAGGAAGACCAGGCGCCGTGGTGCCTCGGTGTCCCCGTACACCCGGACGTGAGCGCGGACCCCGTGGACCTCCAGGTCCGCGTCGCGTACGGGCGTGCCGTCGACGAGCGCCGCATGGGGCAGCTCGTACGGTGCCGCGCGCTTGCGCGGGTGCGTGTCGGTGTTCATCGCGCCGACCCTAAGCACGCGGGCCACCGCCGCGGGAGGGATCGTCGAAAGATGGGGGTAATCCCCCATGCGCTTCCGGGGGGAAACCTGGTGGCGGAGTACCGCATCCTTACGTCACCGTTGTCCCATGCAAGCCATAGCGGTCGCCCTCGCCGTGCTCGGCGCCGCCCTGTTCGCCGGGGCCGCAGTGCTGCAGCACCGCGAGGTGGCCGGCCTCTACGGGCAACCACTCTCCCGCGAACGGGTCATGTCCCTGCGGCGACTCGGCCGTGTCGCACGGCGGCCCGGGTGGCTGGCCGGCTTCGGGCTCGCGGGCGGCGGCACGATCGTGCACGCCGTCGCGCTCGCCCTGGCGCCGCTCCGGCTGGTCCAGCCGATCGGGGTGCTCGCCGTACCCGTCGCGGTGCTGCTCTCCTCGCTGCACGCGCGCCGCGCGCCGAGCCGGAACGTCGTGCTCGGCGTCCTCCTCACCATGACCGGCGTGGCCGTGTTCGTCGCGGCCTCGGTGGGCAGCGCGACGGGCAGCCCCCCGCCGCCCGGCTCCACCCTGCCGACCACCCTGCTCGTCGGCGGCATCGTCGTCGCACTCGCCACGGCCGGACTGCTGGCCGGCGGCTGGGCGCGCTGCGTCGCCTGCGCGACGGCGGGAGCGACTGCGTTCGGCCTGCTCTCCGCGCTGATGCGCGTGATCTTCCAGGAGATCTCCCGCGGCACCCCGTGGTACGACCCGCAGGTACTCGGCACCGGCGCGTCCGCCGTCGGTGCCCTGGTCCTGGGCGGGTGGCTGGTGCAGCAGGCCTACCCGGCCGGCCCGCCCGAGGTGGTCGTCGCGTGCCTCACCGTCGTCGACCCGATGGTGGCCGTGCTCCTCGGTGCCCTGCTCCTCGGCGAGGGCGCCGACACGTCCGCCGCCACCTGGATCCTCCTCGGCGGTGCGGCGCTCGCCGCGTCCGCCGGGGTCCTTGTCCTTTCCCGGCTCCACCCGGACGCGGTCGCGGCTCGCGCGGCGCGTTCAGCCCCTTCGAGACTTCCCGAACCATCGAGAGGTACAGCACAGTGAACCTGCCTGGTACTCCCCGCACGATCTTGATCGGCGCCGATACCTACCCGCCCGCCGTGAACGGCGCCGCCCGGTTCGCCGGCAGCCTGGCCACCGGCCTGGCCCGCCGCGGGTACGACGTGCACGTCGTCGCACCGTCGCCCACGGGCCGTCCCGTGCGCGAGGAGCTCGACGGCGTCGTCCTGCACGGCCTGCGCTCCAGCCGGTACCCGACGCACCACAACCTGCAGATCTCCCTGCCCTGGGAGACCCGCCGCGCGGTCACGGACATCCTCGACGAGGTGCGGCCCGACGTGGTGCACACCAACGGCAGCTTCATCGTCGGCCGCGCCCTGGTCGATGCCGCCCACCGCGCCGACCTACCGATCGTGGCGACCAACCACCTCATGCCCGAGAACCTGGTCGGCTACCTGCTGGTGCCGGGCTCCATGCACCGCACGGTCGGACGCTGGCTCTGGCAGGACATCGGCCGCGTCTACGCCAAGGCCGACGTCGTCACCGCGCCCACCCCGCGCGCCGTCGACCTGCTCGCGCAGCACGCCGGTCTCACCCACGCCATCCCCGTCTCCAACGGCATCGACACCGACCGGTACACCACCACCGTCCGGGACGACCGCACGGAGCCCACCGTCCTGTTCGTGGGCCGTCTCGACCAGGAGAAGCGGGTCGACGAGATCATCCGCGCCTTCGCCCTCCTGCCCGCGGACCTGCCGGGCCGGCTCGAGATCATCGGCACCGGCACCAAGGCCGACGAGTGGGCGGCGCTCGCCGCGGCCTCCGGCGTCGCGCACCGCGTGCGCTTCCGCGGCTTCGTGCCCGACGACGGCCTGCTCACCGCCTACTCGGACGCCGACGTGTTCTGCATGCCGGGCGTGGCCGAGCTGCAGAGCCTGGTGACCCTCGAGGCGATGGCCTCGGGTCTGCCGGTGGTGGCCGCCGACGCGATGGCGCTGCCCCACCTGGTGCGCCCTGGCGTGAACGGCTGGCTGTACACGCCGGGCGACGTGCGGGAGCTGGCCAACCGGCTGGGTGACCTCCTCGCGGACGCCGGCCTGCGCCACCGCATGGGCGCGGCGAGCCGGGAGCTCGTCGCGGCGCACGCCGTGGACGGCACCCTCGACGCCTTCGCGGCCATCTACGAGAAGGTGCACGCGCTGCGGGCGACCCCGGCGGCCGCCTGACCCCGCCGAAGTAGAACCGCAGCGAGATAGAACCGCGGCATCGCCGCCCAGGTTCTATCTCGCTGCGGTTCTATCTCGCTGCGGTTCTACTTCGCTGCGGTTCTACTTCGGCGCTCGGGTCAGCCGCCGAAGACCGGCGCCACCGCCTTGAGCAGCTCGTTGCCGCCCAGGACCAGGAACATCAGCGCCACCAGCGCAAGGACCACGTTGACCCACCACCGGTTGCGCCACCGCGCCGGCACGGCCTTCGAGTTCATGAGGATCAGCAGCGTCAGCGCGAGGAACGGCATGAACAGCGAGCCCAGCGCGCCGTAGATCACGACCAGCAGGATCGGCTTGTCGAGGAACAGCAGCGCCATCGGCGGGAAGGTCAGCCACAGGATGTAGGCCCGGTAGTAGGTGCCACCCGCGCCGCGGCGGCTGTCGTCGGCCGGCAGGTTGCGCATCGTGGCGACGAAGTCCGCGAACATCAGCGAGACGCCGTGCCACACGCCGAGGACGGACGAGAACGTCGCGGCGAAGAACCCGACGAGGAACAGCGGCGCCATGAACACGCCGTAGCGCTGGGCCAGCACGTCGGCGACGTCGACCAGCCCTTGCTCGCCGTCCGCCACGGTCAGGCCCGCCGAGTACAGCAGCTCCGCGCCGACGATCAGCATCGACACGACGAAGACGCCCGACATGACGTACGCCCACGCGTTGTCGAGCCGCATGACACGCATCCAGCGGGGCGTGTCCCAGCCCTTCTCCGTGAGCCAGTAGCCGTACGCGGCCAGCGTGATGGTGCCGCCGACGCCGCCCGCCAGACCCAGCGTGTTGAGCACGGCGCCGTCGGGGATGATCGGAACGAGGCCGGCCGCGATCTCGCCGAGGTTGGGCGTGGTCAGCACGGCGGAGCCCACGACGGTCACGAACATGACGCCGATCAGCACGGCCATGACGTTCTCGAACGGCTTGTACCTGCCGAACCAGACCAGCAGCAGGCCGGCGACGCCCGCGAGCATCGCCCACCAGCGCACGTCCAACCCGGGGAACAGTCCGTTCAGTGCCAGGCCGACGCCGGACATCGCGGCGGCGCCGTAGCTGAAACCCCAGATGACCACGTAGATGCCGAAGTAGACGACGGCCCACAGGCCGAGGCCCTTCCAGCCGTCGAAGATGGTGCGACCGGTCGCGAGCGTCCAGCGCCCGGCACCCTCGACCAGGGCGATCTTCACGACGACGCCGAGCACGACCGCCCACAGCAGCGCGTAGCCGTAGTTGCTGCCCGCGACCATCGTGGCGACCAGGTCACCGGCGCCGATGCCGGTGGCCGCGACGACGAGTCCCGGCCCGATGATCTTCCAGCGCGGCTTCTCCAGGGACGCCCCGGCCCCGTCGCCCCCGGAGCCGGCCGCGGCGGCCCCCACCTGCGGGTCGGCGGTCAGCCGGTCCCCTGGATCCCCCTGCGAAGTGACCTCGTTGTCCTTTTCCATGGCGTGACTGTACCGATGCGTTTCACCCGCAGGAAGGGACGCACCCTGGCCCGGGCCCGCGCAACAGAGGTTTAACAGGACCGTCATATTTTGCATACACCAGCGGTGCACTCCGAGTGATTGTATGCAATCGTCCTTCTCAGACCTGGATTGGATTCTCAAGTGCGCACACCACAGCCGCGCCTGCGCGGCCCCCTCGCCCCCGCCGCCGGCGTCCTCGCCGCAGCGCTCGTCCTGTCCGGCTGTCAGGAGGTGCAGACCCTCGACGTCTCCGAGGAGGAGACCGCCGACGTCACCGGCGTCAGCCTGGACGGCCGGACGATCTCCGAGGGCGGCGACCTCGTCATGGCCCTGTCGGCCGAGCCCGACGTGCTCGACCCCACCACCTCGTCGTCGCTCTACACGCGCTACGTCATGGAGACGATGTGCGAGAAGCTCTACGACATCGACGAGTCGGGCGAGATCGTCCCGATGCTCGCCACGCAGCTGCCCGAGGTGTCCGACGACGGGCTCACCGTCACCTTCCCGCTCCTGGAGGGTGTGCAGTTCGCCGACGGCACGCCGTTCGACGCCGAGTCCGTCGTCACCTCGCTCGAGCGCCACCTCACCAAGGAGGACTCGTCCCGCCGCAGCGAGCTGGGCCCGATCGAGCAGGTGACCGCGCTCGACGACAGCACGGTCGAGATCACCTACGAGACGCCGTTCGCGCCGCTCACCGCGGTCCTCGCCGACCGCGCGGGCATGATCATGTCGCCCACGGAGCTGGCGAAGGCCGGCGACGAGTTCGGCGAGCACCCCGTGTGCGTGGGTGCCTTCAAGTTCGTCGACCGGGTGCCGCAGACGTCGATCACGGTCGAGCGCGACCCCCTCTACTACGACGCCGAGAACGTGCACCTGGACACGATCACGTACCGCATCATCACGGATGCGAGCATCCGCTCGGCCAACCTGCGCTCCGGCGACGTCCAGGTCGCCGACACCCTCTCGACCCAGGACCTGACCGAGCTGGAGAGCGCGGACGGCGTCGGCCTGCTCGAGGTCGGCTCGCTGGGCTACCAGGCCATGACGGTCAACGTGGGCAACACCGACGGCGTCGGCGCGGCACCCGGTGAGATCGACACGCCGCTCGCCCAGGACCCGCGCGTGCGCCAGGCCCTGTCGATGGCGGTGGACCGCGAGCAGCTGGTGAAGTCCGTCTTCAACGACCGGTTCGACCCGGCCTGCTCACCGATCTCCCCCGCGTCCCCGTTCAGCACCGCGGCCTCCGAGGCCTGCCCGGAGTACGACCCCGAGGGCGCCAAGGCACTCCTGGAGGAGGCCGGTGCGGATGTGCCGTACAAGATCGAGATCAAGGTGACCAACACGCCCGACACCCTGCGCCTCGCGCAGGCCGTCCAGGCCTCCGTGGCCGACGGCGGGTTCGAGCTGACCATCGTGCCCGTCGAGTACTCCTCACTGCTGGAGGTCCAGGAGCAGGGCGACTTCGACCTGCTGCAGCTCGGCTGGTCGGGCCGGGTGGACCCGCACGGCAACATGTTCAACTTCCTGTCCACGGGTGCCGGCAACAACTACTCGGGGTACAGCGACCCGGAGGTGGACGAGCTGCTCACCAAGGCGGCCACCGACGTCGACCAGGCCGAGCGCGCCGACCTGTACGGCCAGGTGGTCACCCGGGTCCAGGAGGACAACCCGATCATCTACCTCTACCGGACGCGCAGCCTGACCGGCCACACCGACGAGGTGGCGGGCCTGTCCACGTACGCCGACGGCGTGGTGCGACTGAGCAACGCTGCGTTCGTCGACCCCGCCGAGGACTGAGCGCCCGATGCGTCGTTACCTCCTCGTCCGCCTCGGCCAGTCGGCCGTGACGCTCCTGCTGGCGTCGATGGTCATCTTCCTGGGTGTGCGCATGCTGCCCGGCGACCCCGCGCTCGCGATGGCGGGCGAGGAGGCCACGCCGGAACGGCTCGCCATGATCCGCGCCGACCTCGGCCTGGACCAGCCGGTCTGGGTGCAGTACGGGCGGTTCGTCGCCGAGGTCGCCTCGGGCGACCTCGGCGAGTCCACCCGCACCGGGGCATCCGTCGTGAGCATGATCGGCGCCACCCTGCCGGTGACGCTCTGGCTGTCGCTCTACGCGATCGTCGTCGCCGTCGTGACCGGTGTGGCGCTCGGGCTGCTCGCCGAGCGCTACCGCGGGCGCTGGCCCGAGTGGGTCGCGAACGCGGCGGCCCTGACCAGCCTGTCGGTGCCCAACTTCTGGCTCGGCATGCTCGCGATCCTCTACCTGTGCATCGGCCTGGGGCTGTTCCCGGCCTCGGGCTACGTACCGCTCACCGACGACCCGGTGGGCTGGGTGGTGCACCTGACCCTCCCGGCGCTCATCCTCGGCACGGGACTGGCCGCCGTCATCATGCGACAGACCCGAGCCTCGATGATCGAGGCCATGCGCGCCGACTACGTGCGCACGGCCCGTGCCAAGGGCCTCGGCCGCGCCCGGGTGCTGCTGCGCTACGGGCTGCGCAACTCCCTGATCGTCGTGGTCACGATCGCCGGGCTCCAGCTCGGCGGCCTCATCTCAGGCGCCGTCGTGACCGAGCAGATCTTCGCCCTGCCGGGGTTCGGCAAGCTCACGCTCGACGCCGTCTTCCAGCGCGACTACCCGGTGATCCAGGCCGTCGTGGTGCTCACCACGGTGGGCTACGTGCTGGTCAACCTCGCCGTGGACGTCCTGTACTCCGTCATCGACCCGCGGATCCGAGTGGGAGGCCGTTCATGACCGTCATCGAGCACAGCGATGTCGTCCCGGACCCCGCACCGGCGGTCGTCGGGCCCCGGCGCCTGCTGTCCCGGCTGCGCACGCCGCAGGCGATCACCGGCGCCGCGATGCTCGCCGTCGTGGTGCTCGCCGGGTTGCTCGCGCCCCTGCTGGCCCCGCACGGGCCGGCCGAGGTGCACTTCGACGCCCCGTTCCAGCTGCCCGGCACCGTCGGGTACGCACTCGGCACCGACGACCTGGGTCGCGACGTCCTGTCCCGCATGATGTACGGCATCCGGGCCTCGCTCATGGTGGGGATCGTGGCGGTGGGCCTCGCCGTCGTCGTCGGCACGCCGCTCGGGCTCGCCGCCGGGTACTGGCGGTGGCTGGACGCACCCGTCTCGCGCCTGACCGACGTGACGCTCGCGTTCCCGTTCCTCATCCTCGCCGTGGGGCTGGCCGCCATCAACGGGCCCAGCCTGGCGGGCGCGGCGATCTCGCTCGGCATCGCCCAGGTGCCGACCATGGTCCGCGTGGTGCGTGCCGAGACGATGCGGCTCAAGGAGAGCCCGTTCGTGCTCGCGGCCACCGCGATGGACGCGTCCGGACCCCGCATCCTCGCCCAGCACGTCCTGCCCAACTGCCTCTCGGCGATCATCGTGCAGGCCACGGTGATCATGCCGGCGGCGGTCCTGGGCGAGGCGGTGCTGTCGTTCCTGGGGCTCGGCATCCAGCCGCCCACCCCGAGCCTGGGCATCATGCTCTCGGACGCACAGCAGTACCTAGGCCGCGCGCCCACCGCCGCGCTGTTCCCCGGGCTGGCCATCGTGGCCATCTGCCTCGGCTTCAACCTCCTCGGGGACGCCCTGCGCGACGCCCTCGACCCGACCTCCGACCGTAAGTGAGTGCCATGACCTCCGCCTCGTCCGACCAGCCCGTCCCGCCGTTCGTCCGGCCTACCACCCCGCTGACCCGCCCCGACCTGAAGGGCACGTTCGGCATGGTGGGCTCCACCCACTGGATCGCCACCGCGAGCGCCCAGGCCGTGCTGGAGCGCGGCGGCAACGCGTTCGACGCCGCAGTCGCGGGCGCGTTCGTGCTGCACGTCGTGGAGCCGCACCTGAACGGTCCCGGGGGCGACATGACCGGTGTCTTCGTGACGGCGGAGGAGCCGGCGCGCCCACGGGTGCTGGTGGGCCAGGGGCCCGCGCCCGCGGGCGCGACGATCAATCACTACCGGTCCGAGGGCCTCGACCTGGTGCCGGGCTCGGGCGCGCTGGCCGCCGCCGTGCCGGGCAGCGTGGACGCGTGGCTGCTGCTCCTGCGCGACCACGGCACCTGGGACCTGGGCGACGTGCTGGCCTACGCGATCGGATACGCCCGCGACGGACACCCGCTGCTCGAACGGGTGGCAGGGACGCTGGCGCACGTCGCCGACCTGTTCCGGGACCACTGGCCCACGTCCGCGGCCCGCTGGCTGCCGGACGGCGAGGTGCCCGCCCCGGGCACGCTCGTCACCAACCCGGAGTACGCCGACCTGCTGGACGCCGTCGTCGCGGCGGGTGCGGACGCCCCGGACCGCGCGGCCGGGATCGACCGGGCCCGTGCCGCCTGGCGCGAGCGGGTGGGCACGGCCGTCGAGGAGTTCGTGGCCACGCCCCACCGGCACTCCGACGGCGGTGACCACGCGGGCGTCATGACGGCCGCCGACATCGCGGGCTTCGCCGCGTCGTACGAGGACGCGACGACCGTCACCTTCCGCGGCTGCACGATCGCGAAGACCGGCGCCTGGGGCCAGGGGCCAGCGCTGCTGGCCACCCTGAAGATCCTGGAGGGGTTCGACGACGACGCGCTGGACCCGTCCACGGAGCGGGGCGCCCACACCGTCCTGGAGGCGCAGAAGCTGGCACTGGCCGACCGCGACGTCTGGTACGGCGACCCGGCGTCGGACGAGGTGCCGCTGAGCTACCTGCTGAGCGAGGAGTACGCGGCCGTGCGCCGGGCGCTCGTCGCCGACACCGCGAGCCACGAGGTGCGCCCGGGCGACGTGCCCGGCCGCCTGACGCCGCCGGTGCCGGTGCTGCGCACCGAGTACGCCAGCAGTGCGCCGGCAGGGTCGCTGCCCGGTGCGCCGGGCGGCGGCGCGGCGGCCGGGGTGGGCGAGCCGACGGTGGAGGTCTCGACGGGCCCGACCCAGGGTTCGACGGCCGAGCCTGTCGAGACCCCCGACTCCCCCGAGCACACCGGCGCGACCCGGGGCGACACGTGCCACATCGACGTCGTGGACCGCTGGGGCAACATGATCTCGGCCACGCCGTCGGGCGGCTGGCTGCAGTCCTCCCCGACGGTGCCGGGGCTGGGCTTCTGCCTGGGAACGCGCCTGCAGATGACGTGGCTGGACGAGGCGTCGCCGTCGGCCCTGACGCCCGGACGGCGCCCGCGGACCACGCTGACGCCCACGCTCGTGCTGCGCGACGGCGAGCCCGTCATGGCGCTCGGCTCGCCGGGCGGCGACCAGCAGGACCAGTGGCAGCTCCTGTTCCTGCTGCGGGTGCTGGTGGGCGGGTACACGCCGCAGCAGGCGATCGACGCGCCCGCCCTGCACACCACGTCGTTCCCCGGCTCGTTCTGGCCGCGCACCTGGACGCCGGGCGGTGCCGTCGTCGAGAACCGGCTGGGCGACGACGTCATCGCGGGCCTGGAGCGCCGCGGCCACGTCGTGACCCGGGCAGGCGACTGGGCGCTCGGCCGGCTGTCCGCCGTGACCCGCGACCCGGCCACGGGCCTGCTCGGCGCGGCCGCCAACCCGAGAGGAGCGCAGGGATATGCCGCAGGACGCTGACACCACGAGCGGGTCGAGCTTGCCGAGACCGCCTCTCCTGCGCGTGCGCGGCCTCGACGTCGCCTACGGCGAGACCCCGGTCGTGCGCGGTGTCGACCTGGACGTCGCACGCGGCGAACGGGTCGCGATCGTGGGCCAGTCCGGCTCCGGCAAGTCGACGGTGATCGCCGCGCTCCTGCGGCTGCTGCCCGGCGCGGGCCGGATCACCGGCGGCACCGTGGAGCTCGACGGCGAGGACCTCGTCGCGGCGGGCGAGGCGCGCATGCGGGCCGTCCGGGGCGGGCGCATCGGACTGGTGCCCCAGGACCCGGGCACCAACCTCAACCCGGCCATGCGCCTGGGTGACCAGGTGGCCGACGCGCTGCGCGCGGGCGGTATGCGCGGCCCCGCGGTGCGACAGCGGGTGCTGGAGCTGCTCGCCGAGGCCGGTGTGCCCGAGCCGGAGCGGCGGGCCAAGCAGTTCCCCCACGAGTTCTCGGGCGGCATGCGCCAGCGTGTGCTCATCGCGACGGCCCTGGCCCGTGAGCCGGAGCTGTTGCTCGCCGACGAGCCGACGTCGGCCCTGGACGTGACCGTGCAGCGGCGCATCCTGGACCACCTGGTGGCACTGGCCGAGGCGCACGGCACAGCGATGATCCTGGTCACCCATGACCTGGGCCTGGCCGCCGACCGCGCGGACCGGGTGATCGTGATGCTCGACGGGCGGATCGTCGAGCAGGGCACACCCGAGCAGGTGCTGCGGTCCCCGCAGCACGAGTACACGCGGCGGCTGGTCGCGGCGGCACCCGCCGCCGTCGTCGCGCAGGTCGGGCCAGGGCAGGGTGGCGCGACGCCGGACGAGCCGGAGCAGGGCAGCCCTGGCGACGTCGTCACCGTGCGGAACCTCGTCAAGGAGTACCGGGTGCGCGGGCGCGGCGGCGTGCTGCGCGCCGTCGACGACGTGTCGTTCGTGGTGCCGCGCGGTGGCACCACCGCCCTCGTGGGCGAGTCCGGCTCCGGCAAGACGACGGTCTCGCGCATCCTCCTCGGCCTGGAGACGCCCACCTCCGGCGAGGCCCTGGTGCACGGACGCAGCATCGCCGGAGCGTCCCGCACCGAGCGGCGCGCCCTGCGCCGGCGGGTGCAACCGGTGTTCCAGGACCCGTACGCGTCGCTCGACCCGACCCACACCGTGGAGCGGATCGTGGACGAGCCGCTCCGGATCTTCGGCACCGGCGACCGGGACTCACGCCGAGCACGGGTCGCGGAGCTGCTGGACCAGGTGGCGCTGCCCCGGGAGGTCGCGCACCGGCACCCCGGGGCGCTGTCCGGCGGGCAGCGTCAGCGCGTCGCCATCGCGCGGGCGCTCGCCCCCGGGCCCGAGCTGCTCGTGCTCGACGAGGCGGTCTCCGCGCTCGACGTGCTGGTCCAGGAGCAGATCCTCGGCCTGCTCGCTGACCTGCAGGAACACCTGGGTGTCTCGTACCTGTTCATCAGCCACGACCTCGCCGTGGTCCGTGGCATATCGGATAATGTGGTGGTGCTGCGGCAAGGCCGCGTCGAGGAGCAGGGGTCCGTCGACGACGTGTTCCACTCCCCGCGGGCCGACTACACCCGAGACCTGCTAGGAGCCATCCCCGGTGCCGCATTCGCCCGATGAGCCTGCGCTCCCCGCCGTCGTACGACCCGTCTCCGTGCAGGACGCGATCCGGCGCGACATCATCGCGGGGGTCCTGACACCGGGCGCCCGGGTGACGGAGGCCGCGCTGGCCCAGCGCTACGAGGTCTCCCGGGTACCGGTCCGGGAGGCCCTGCGCGGCCTCGAGAGCGAGGGCTTCATCGACTCTCGCCCGCACGTGGGCTCACGGGTGGCGCCCATCCCGGTGGACGACGCCGACGACCTGTTCGCGGTCCGCGAGGCCCTGGAGGTGGCCACCGCGCGCAGCGCGGCCCGACGGGCGGCAGCGCTCTACTCGGGCGACGAGAGCCCCGAGGACTGGTGGCGCATCCGCCGCCAGATCGCCACGCTGCTCGACGCCGGGGACGCACACGTCGCGGCCGGCGACCTGGATCCCCTGGTGGCCGTCAACGACCAGATCCACATCGCGATCGCCGAGCTCAGCGGCAGTGCGACCATGACCCGCCTGCTGCGCCAGCTCTCGTGGAAGATCGAGTGGCTCTACGCCGCCGCCGTCCAGCCACGCGGCAAGCGGCTCTGGCCCGAGCACCGCGTGATCGTGGGCGCGATCGACGCCGGCGACGGCGAACGGGCCGCAAGCCTGATGACCGCACACGTCCGCGAGTCCCGGATCGGGTACCTGCTGCGGTACGGCATCACGACGCCGAGCTCGGACCCGACGGTCGCCGCGGAGGTGGCGCGGCGGCGCTCGCAGGCGGGCTGACCCCGGCGGCCCCGGTCAGAACCCGCGGTACGTCCACCGGCCCGCCAGCAGCGTGCCCGCCACGGGCGTCTGGCGCAGGGCCTGCCCGACCGCATCGTCCGCGGCGGCGCCCTCGGCCCCGCCGTCCGACCAGGTCGCGAGCGGGTCCGCGTCGAGCAGCACGAGGTCCGCCGGGCCGCCGTCCGCCGGGTGCAGACCTCGCCCGTCGGTCGACGCCGCCAGCGCCGTGCCCAGCCCGATCCGCTGCTCCGGGTGCCACGGCGGGCGCCCGCCCCGCGTCCGGCTGACGGCCGCCGCGACCGCCACCCAGGGGTCCAGCGGCGCGACCGGCGCGTCCGAGCCCAGGACGAGCACGGCCCCGGCGTCGTCCAGCGCGCCGTACGGGAAAGCCCGACGGGTGCGCCCTGCCCAGTGCCGGTCAGCGACGTCACGGTCGTCCACGGCGTGCTCCGGCTGGACCGACGCGACCACGCCGAGCTCGGCGAAGCGGGCGACGTCGGCGTCGGACAGGAGCTGCGCGTGCTCGACCGAGCCGCGAGCGCCCGTCGCGGCGAACGCGTCCAGCGCGAGGGCGTTGGCGTGGTCACCGATGGCGTGGATCGCGCAGTCCAGCCCACCGTCGCGGGCGCGCCGCATGAGCGGTACCAGGTCGCCGGGCGGCACCGAGAGGATGCCGTGCGCCTCGGCTCCGGACAGCCCTGGGTACGGGTCGTGGCAGTACGCGGTGCGCGTGTTGAGCGAGCCGTCGGTGACCACCTTGAAGGGGCCCTGCTCCAGCAGGCCGCCGGTCCCGGGCAGTACGTCGCCGCCGCGCAGGCCCGCGGCCAGCACGGCGTCGAGCCAGGGCGTCCAGACCCCGGCCCGCACCCGCAGCGCGTCGAACCCGGCGGCGTAGCGGCGGCGCCAGACGGTCAGGTTGTCGGCGATCTCCAGGTCCACGACGCCGACCACACCGCGTGCTGCGGCCGCCGCCGCGGCGTCGGCCACCCAGGCGTCGGCGAGATGGTCCGGTGCGCTGTCGACGACGGCGGCGAGCGGCAGCCACTCGGTCTCCCGCAGCACCCCGGTGCGGTGCGGGCCGACGCCGACGAACCGCAGACCGGCGGTGCTCAGCCAGGCGCAGTGCAGGTCGCCGGAGACCAGCACGACCGGCACCTCGCCGGCGACGGCGTCGAGGAGCGCGGCGGTAGGGACGTCGGGCCACAGGCCGTCCCGGAACCCGTAGCCGACCAGCGCGGTGCCCGGCTCGGGCAGACCGGCGGCGAGGCGGTCCCGAACGAGTGCGACGACCTCGGCGACGGAGCGGGCACCCGACAGGTCGAGGCGGCGCCGGACCAGCGCCCACTGCGTGAGGTGCACGTGCTTGTCCCAGAGGCCCGGCAGCACGGTGCGCCCGTCGAGGTCCACGCGTTCGACGGGGCCGGACGCGAGCGCCGTGGCTCGTTCCGTGAGCATGCCGGACGGTGCGACGCCCGCCACCCCGCCGTCGTGCAGCAGCAGGTCGACCGGCTCGGTCCGCCCGGCCAGCCGGGCGCGGGTCAGCAGCAGCGGCCCGGACCCTGGGCTCACTTGGGGCCGCCGGGGTGCCGGTCGAGCTCGGCGCGCATCTCGGCCGCGAGCGCCGGCCGCGCGTAGTGCGGGTCGGACTCGAGCGCCGCGACCACCCGTTCGGCGACCGCACGCGGCTTGTCCTGACTCAGCTTCGCCTTGCCCTGCCAGCGGACCACGCGCAGGCGGAAAGCGGCGGCACCCTTGGCGAGGCGGTGGGCGTACTCCTCGACCGCCGGGAGCCGGACGGGGTCGGGCATGACCGACTCGTACCGGTCGACCGTGTCGGACAGGACGGCGTAGGTCTCCTCGGGCCCGAGGAGCTCGACCGTGCAGTACAGGTGCACGGCCAGGTAGTTCCACGTCGGCACGGCGGGCGTCATGTCGTACCAGCCGGGCGAGACGTACCCGTGAGGGCCCTGCACGATCAGCAGCGACTCGCGGCCGCTGTCCAGGCAGTGCTGCAGGTCGTCGGGGCGGCCGACATGGCTGAGCAGGCGCATCGGTTCACCGGGCGGTGTCTCCTCCAGCAGGACGGGCAGGTGGGAGGCGACCGGGGCGCCGTCGTCGGCCACCGACACGAGGGTGGCCCAGCCGTGGGTGCGGACCAGGTCGCGCACGCGGGCCTCGTCCTGGATCTGGTACTCGCGGGTCTCGATCACAGGCACATCGAACCACCGCGCGGGGGTACGGCGGCAGTCCCGGTAGCCTCGGCCGCGATGAGCAGCACACAGCACGATCCCGGACCGGACCAGCTCAAGGGCATCCTCATGGTGCTCGTGATCTTCGGGCACACGTTCTGGCAGGGCGTCGGCGACTCGTGGACCAAGTGGATGATCTACGGGTTCCACATGCCGATGTTCCTGTTCCTGTCCGGGTACATGATCTCGATGGCCCGGTTCGGCACCCGGCCGTGGGGCGAGCTGCTGCGCCACTACTGGCGGCGCATGCTCGCCGCCTGGCTCGTGGTGAGCGTGCTGTGGCTGGTGCTGCAGGAACCGGACGCCTTCGACGGCGTCCGGTCGTTCCTGGAGGTCCTGCTCCTGCGCCCGTCGTTCCACCTCTGGTACGTGCCCATGCTGTTCCTCGGCGTGCTGCTGCTCCGGCTGCTCGCCCGGCCGCTGAACGCCTCGGTGGCGGCTCGGGCCGCCCTCGCGGTGGCGGCCGTCGTCGGCGCCCTGCTGTTCCAGACGCCGCTCAAGGAGCTCGTGCCCGCCGCCGTGCTGGACAACGTCGACGCCCGGTACGCCGGGTACTTCGTCTGGATCCTGCTGGGCGTCGCGGTGCGCAACGGGTGGTTCCCACGGCTCGGGCCGTGGTGGCTCGTGCCCCTGGTCGCCGTGGGTCTCGCGGCACGGAGCTGGGTCTACACGTCGGACGCCGCAGGGCCGTGGTGGAGCGTCGTCGCGTTCACGGTGCTGTCGCTGGGCGCCTCGCTCTGCGTGCCCGCCCTGCGCGACGCGCTGCGCACCCCGGTGCCGATCGTCGGCGAAGGGCTGCGCACGGTGGGCCGGCACTCGCTGTACGTGTACCTGCTGCACCCGTTCGTCACGGACGCGCTGCACACGCCCGAGGTGGGCTGGGTGCGCTCGATGGTGCTGGGCGCAGCCGTCACCGTGGCGATCCTCGTGGCGAGCTGCCTGGTGGCCGGAGTCCTGGAACGGTTCGGGGCCGCCCGGCGGCGTCAGTACCGCGGGTACGCGTAGTACAGCACCTGCGACTCCGAGACCCAGTGCTCCGCCACCCCGCGCGTGCCGGAGGGGAAGGTTCCGCCGCCGCCCGTGTTGCCGTCGATCACCCGGATCCGCGAACCGTCGACCTGCACCACGAACATCACGTGCGACGGCTCGCCCGACGCCACGTAGGAGACGAACGCCAGCGCGCCGACGCGCGGTGACGACCCGGTCGGCAGGGCGCGCCGGACCGTGTCGCGGTACGACGTCCAGGTGGTCGACTGCGGCACCAGCGTCGCGTGCCCGGAGGCCTTGAAGAACCAGGACTGGAACAGCCCGCACCACGGCGCGTTGGTGTGCGCCCACACGTTGAACTTGCTGTGCCAGTCGTAGCGCGCGCCGTTGTTGCCGGCGTACCGCACCTTGTAGCCCACCTGTGAGCGGGCGGCCGCCACGACCTCACCGCGGACGCCGGTCAGGCCGGTCAGCGCCTCGTCGCCGTCGGAGTTCGCGTACAGCACGCCCTTCTCGAACCGCTGCACGCAGCCGCCGCGGACCAGGCCGCACTGCGGGTCCATGACCGGGGCGCCCAGCCGGCCCTTCGCACCGCCCAGGCCGCGGTACTCGTCGAGGATGCGACCGTGGACCCACCAGGTGCGGTCGCGGCCCGAACGGGTCACCTTCACGAGGAGCCCTTTCTGGTACGAGCGCGAGACGACGGTGCGGGTCACCTGCCGCAGGCCCGACGTCTGGCGCCCGATCCCCGTGCCCATCTGCCGCGCGCGGGACGTCATGTTCCGGTCGGCCGTGGTGAGCCCCACCCCGATCCGCGACGTCCACGACGACTTCGTGCTCGACGATCCGCGGTAGATGGCCCGGTACTCGTAGACCGCACCGGCTCGGATCCGCACACCGTAACGCCCGGAACGGTTGGTGGTGTCCGAGCCGACCGTGCGCCAGCCGGACTCGTTCATCCGCTTCTTCTGCACCACGACGACGCGCCCTGAGGCAGGCGAACCACCGACACGCAGCATGCCGAACATCCAGAAGGTCTCGCCCTTGCGCAGCCGGCGCTCCTGGACGCCCGCGGTCAGGGAGCTCGACTTGGCCGCCGCGACGAGCCGGCTCGGCACGCTGTTGGCCACCGCCTGCCCGGTGACGGCGGCCGACGCGGCCGCACCACCGGCGGGCAGCAGCAGCGCCACCGTGACCAGGCCACCCAGCCATCGGCGCGGGACCCGCCCACCCGGGCGCACCCGGGCTGCCGTCGTTCCGGGCTCTGGTCTCAGGAGGCGACCCATGCAGGCAGGCTATGTCCGCTTCGCCTGACCCGCCAGGGCGGCCGCCCCCGGTGCCGGCCGGCGCCTGCCGGCCCGCAGGTGCCGGCCGGCGCCGTCGGTCAGAACGACGCGGGCAACGCCTCGCGCAGCCGGTCCGTGAGCTGGCCCATGTACGTGCTGGTCACGTGGTTGGGATCGCGGTAGACGAGCACGTTCCCGATGACCGCCGGGCAGGACTCCTCGTCGCAGAAGTAGTCCAGGAACTCCGCGGACCTGACCCGCGGCGCGAGCTCCAGGGCTGCCGGGACCGTGTCGCGGCCGCCCAGGGCGTCCTGGCGTGGCTGCACGCACTGCGTGGGGTCCGTGTAGTTCTCGGTGACGCACTCGATGACGTCCTCCCGTGCGTGCGGGGTGTCCCGCAGCACGACGACCTGCGAGCCCAGGTCCGCCCACTCGTTCCAGACCTCGGCGAGCCCTTCGGCGCCCGGGTGCTCCTCCGAGCCGCGCGGCGCGAGGGCGTACGACTCCTGGAACGTGGTGACCACGAGCTGGGGCGCCAGCTCGAGCACCTCGGCGCGGGTCTGGGCGTTGGCGGCGGAACAGGCCTGCACCTCGGGAGTGTCCCCGCTGCGTGGGTCGGCGCTGAACGGGCAGGCGGAGTGCAGGTACGTGACCACGCGCCAGTCGCGCTCCTCGGCGATCGTGAGGAGCGGCTCGGTGAACATCGCGGCGTGCGAGTCGCCGACGACGGCGACGGTCGCCTTCGGGTTCTCCGTCTCGCCGAACTCGCACATGGCCGTCACGGTGGCCCGCTGGGCCGCCTGGCAGGCGTAGATCTCGGCGTTCTTGTCCTGGGCGGCCTTCATCGGGTTGGGCGAGATCGCGGTGCTGCCGTCGACGAACGGCGCGAAGTCGCGCTGGATGCCCTCCCGGATGGTCTCGTCCGCATCGCCCGCCGCGGCCTGCGCGTTGCTGTCCCAGCGGTCGATCGTGCCCTGGACCCGCCACGGCAGAGTCAGGGTCAGCCCGCCCACCAGGACCATGGCCACCAGGGCCGCGACCAGCATCCGGGTGTCCACCCGGAACCACCGCACCGTCCGGATCGGCTGCTCGACCAGCGTGTAGCTCGCGATGGCCAGGGCGAACGAGGCGATGAGGATCACCATGACGTCCGTCAGCCTCGGCACCCGCCCCGTGTAGATCCCGAAGAACACGACGACCGGGAAGTGCCAGAGGTACAGCGAGTACGAGATGTCACCGAGGCGCTGGACGCCCCACGACTCCGTGATCGAGCGCAACGAGCCCGGGCCGGAGGTACGCCCGCCGGCGATCACGGCGCACGCGCCCAGCGTCGGCGCCAGCGCCGCCACACCGGGGAACGGCGTGCTGCTGTCGTACAGGCAGGCCGCCGTGACGATCGTCGCGATGCCGAACACCACCAGGGTGTTGCGCAGCGGCGCGAACCGCCGGGTGTCCCGCATCAGCAGGGCCAGGATGCCGCCCGCCGCGAGCTCCCAGACACGCGTCAGCGTCGAGTAGTACGCCACAGGGTCGTCACCCGACGACTGCCGGATGCCCCAGACCAGCGACGCCGCGGCCACCACGCCGAAGATCACCAGCAGGATGCGCCGCAGCGTCCGCGGGTCCTTCATGACCACGCCGCCACGCGACCCCGCCCAGAGCCCCACCGCGAGCAGGACCAGCAGCGGCCACACCAGGTAGAACTGCTCCTCCACGCCCAGCGACCAGAAGTGCTGGAACGCCGTGGGGCTGTTACCGGCGGCCTGGTAGTCCACGGACTCGGCGGCCAGCGCCCAGTTCTCCACGTAGAGCACCGAGGCCAGCGCCTGCTTCCACCACGACTCCACGAGCGACGGTGGCAGCAGGACCAGCGCGAGGGCGATCACACCCACCGTGGTCACCAGCGACGCCGGCAGGATGCGCCGCGCGCGGGCCGCCCAGAACCGCTTGAGGTTCACCGTGCCGGTGGTCGACGCCTCACGCCACAGGTGCCCCGTGATGAGGAACCCGGAGATCACGAAGAAGACGTCCACCCCGATGTAGCCCCCGGGCAGCACGGTCGGGTCGATGTGGTAGACGAGCACCAGCAGCACCGCGAGAGCACGCAGTGCCTGGACCTCCGGGCGGAACTTGCGGACCCGAACCGGGCCCTCGGTCGCCCCGCCGGGCGCGGCGGCGGGTGCGGTCGTCGTTGCCGTCATGGCGTAGTCAGACTCTTCGTCTCGGGGGCAAGGACGCACCACTGTCCCACAGGGGACGTGAGGCGAAAAAACATGGTTCCGGTTCGAATCTTCTGTGCAGATGCGATGGCAATCCTCGTCAGGACGCGTAGGTTGCCCTAGGGCCCCGCACGGGGGCCCGCCAGTCACCCACAGGAGAGTGAACCATGCGCATCTCCCACTCCAGGAGAGCACTCGCCGTCGCCACAGCGACGACGCTGGCGCTCACCGCGCTCGGCAGTGTAGCCGGAAACGCGGCTGACGAGCCGGAGTCCACGCCCGTCCCGATCGTCACCCCGGACGGCGCCCTGTTCTCGTACGTCGTGAACACGGAGCGCACCGGCGCCCGTGACGCGAAGCTCGCGATCAAGGCCGTCACGCGGGCCGACGGCGTCGTCGTGCAGGCGTGGCCGCAGATCGGCGTCGTGGTGGCGCACTCCGCCAACGGCTCGTTCCGTGAGGACGTGCTCGCGGCCGACCGGTCCGGCGTCGTCGAGTCGGTCGGGGCCACCCGCACCGTGTCGCCCACCGAGGGCACGCCCGGTGCGGAGAGCGCCACGGGCGTCAAGAAGGGCAGGTCGGTGGTGGGCCGGGCCAAGAAGGACACCTCCGGCTGGACCGTCGACGAGCCGGCCGGCACCACCGCCGTGCCGGACCCGGGCGAGGCCACGCAGTGGGACATGGAGATGATCAAGGCCGACCAGGCCATCGAGGTCAACCCCGGCTCGTCCCGCGTGGTCGTGGGCGTGCTCGACTCCGGGATCGACGCGTCGCACCCGGACCTGGCCTCGCAGGTCGACGCCGACCTGTCGGTGAACTGCAGCGACGGCGGCAGGCCGGACACCTCGGCGACCGGCTGGCTGCCCACCACCTCGGACCACGGCACGCACGTGGCCGGCACCATCGCCGCCGCGCAGAACGGCCTCGGCATCGTCGGCGTCGCACCGGGCGTCACGCTGGCCTCGGTCAAGGTGGTGAACGACGACGGGTTCATCTACCCCGAGTACGCCGTCTGCGGCTTCATCTGGGCGGGCATGCACCACATGGACGTCACGAACAACTCCTACTACGTGGACCCGTTCATGTACTGGTGCGAGGACCAGCCCGACCAGGCAGCGGCCAAGGAGGCCGTGCGCCGTGCAGTGGCCTTCTCGACCAAGCGCGGTGTGGTGCACGCCGCCGCGGCGGGCAACGCCTCCACGGACCTGGCCAACAACACCACCGACACATCGAGCCCCAACGACTCGACGGCGGTGGACCGGGTCATCAACTCCGGCTGCGAGGACATCCCCGCGGAGCTGGACGGCGTCGTCGCGGTCTCGTCGCTGACGCAGACCACCGCCCTGAGCTCGTTCTCGAACCGCGGTCTGGGCAAGATCGACGTCTCCGCCCCGGGCAGCGCGATCCTGTCGACGGAGCTCGACGGCACCTGGGACCTCAAGAGCGGCACGTCCATGGCGTCCCCGCACGTGGCGGGCGTCCTGGCGCTCATGAAGTCCGCCCACCCGGGCTGGAAGCCGGCGCGGCTCGCGGCGGCCGTCCGCAGCCAGGCCGACGACCACGAGTGCACCACCACGACGGCCGGACCGGCCTGCGTGGGCACGCCCGCGTACAACAGCTTCTACGGTGACGGCATCGCCGACGCCCTGGATGCCGTGCGCCGCTGAGCGTGGCGGGCCCGCCGGTGCGTCAGAACCGCTGGCGCACCGGCGGGCTCTTCATCGGGTCCACGAACAGCCAGGGCGCCTTGACCCCGAGCGCCTTGTGCAGCGGACGGGTCAGGGTCGCCGCGTACGTCGCGGTCATGTGGTTGTCGTCGCGGTAGATCAGCACGTTCCCCACGGTGCCCGTGCACAGCACGTCCCCGCAGATGAACCGTGTGAGGTCCAGGTGCACCGCCGACGGCGGGACTCCCCCGGTGTCCTCGACCGGATTCACGGGTGAGTAGATCTCGTCACGGGGCCGCGCGCACTCGATGTCGGTGGAGTGGGTCTCCACGCACGCCGGGACGTCGAAGCCGAAGCGTGGGTTGTCCCGGATCGTGACGACCCGGATCCCGGCGTCGGCCAGCCGCCGCCAGGCGCGCGACTCCGCCGGGATCACCGTGTCACCCGGCTCCGTGGTCGACGTCCGGCTGCCGATCACCACCACGGCGTCAGGCCGCAGCGCCTCGAGCGCCTCGAGCGTGTTGACCCGCCACGACCAGCACTTGTCCGTGGTGCCGACCTCCCCGACCGGCGCGGCCAGGCGGCAGCCGCGCCGCGCCATGAGCTCGACCCGCCAGTTCTCCTTCCGGCCCACCTCGGTCATGGCCGGCACCCACTGGATGATGTGCGAGTCGCCCACCATCACCACCGTGTGGTCCGGCTCCGGGCCGTCGGTCAGCGTGCAGCTCCGCGCCGCGTCCGACCCGACGTCCCGGACGTTCTCCTGGATGCAGTCGTCCGTGTCGATCTCGGGCAGATCCTGTGCGGCGACCGCGGGTGCGGGCAGCACGTCCAGGTCGTCCGGAACCGGTGTGCCGTAGGCGGGGCTCAGGGCCAGCGCGCCCGGGTACTGCTCAGGTCCGGCAGCCTCCGCGGCGGCCTCGGCGTCCGCGAGCAGCTGGGCGTCCTGCCGTTCCAGGACGGTGACGGCGGCCACGGTGCCACCCGCGACGACCGCGACGCAGACCGCCGCGGCGACGAGCGCCCGCACCCCGCCGAACGACTCACGGAACCGTTGCGCCGGGTCCGCCACGAACCTGGTGGTGAGCCAGGACAGCACCACCGACGTGGAGAGGATCGCCGCGGCGCCGAGCCAGTCGACCTGGTCGCGGCCCGTGTGGTGCAGGTAGGCGATGAGCAACGGCCAGTGCCACAGGTAGAGCGCGTACGAGATGTCGGCGACGAAGCGCAGCGGCGCCACCTGGAGCAGGCCGCGCGGACCCCAGACCGCCCGGCCGCCGGAACCGAGCAGCACGAGCAGGGCGCCCGCCACCGGCCACAGGGCCCACGGACCCGGGAACAGCGCACCGCCGTCGAGCACGAACCCGCTCGAGACCACCAGACCGAGGCCCGCCCACCCCAGCACGGGGCGCAGGGACCCCGGGACCCGCAGCCACGGCAGGGTCAGGGCGAGGAACCCACCGATGCCCAGCTCCCAGAACCGCGCCGCCGAGTGGAAGTACGCGACCGGCTGGTCCACCACGTGCAGGCCCTGGGCGTAGACGAAGGAGCCGACGGTCGCAGCGGCCACCACCGCGACCAGCAGCCCTCGTGCGCTGATCCGGACCAGCCGGGCCAGAGCGACCACGACCAGCACCACGACGGGCCAGGCCAGGAAGAACTGGCCCTGCACGGACATCGACCAGAAGTGCTGCAGCGGGCTGGTCTGCGGGCCGGCCGCACCGTAGACGAGCTGGCCCGAGATCATCTCCCAGTTCACGTAGTAGAGCGCTGATGCCAGCAGCTCCCGGCCGGTCTGCACCCAGATGCCGCGGGGCATGACCCACCAGGCGAGGCCCGCCGTGGCGACGAGCACCAGGAGCGCCGGGGGCACGAGCCGAGCGAACGTGCGCCCGTAGTGCGCCCCCAGGCGCAGCTCGCGGCGTTCGGCGCGACGCAGCAGGGAGCCCGTGGCCAGGAACCCGGACAGGACCAGGAAGACGTCGACCCCGCCGGACACGCGGCCGTTGCCGAACAGGTGGAACGCGACGACGAGCGCCAGGGCCAGCCCACGCAGACCGTGCAGCTCCGGGATGTGCACGGAGGTGGCGCGCGTCGTGGCCGGCCCGGTGCCGCTCGCCCCGGACGGCTTCCCGGACGGCTCCCCCGTCGTGGTGCCCGTGCCCGCCGGCCCGGAGGAGGGCGTCAGCGACGACGAGACAACGGTCACTGGGGAACCTCCGGGTCAGCGTGCGGGCCCGGCCGCGCATCCGCGGGGCGTCCCGCGATGTCCACCCAGGCCGGGCACCGATTCGGCAGCGTGGGAGGGCCGCCGACAGCAGGTCGGCGGCCCTCTGGCGTTGCGGAGCGTATCAGGGAGGTGGCGCGCCCAGCGATCACGTTCCGGACACGTTCGGTGGCTCAGTACTGGTGGGCGGCCCCGCCGATCATGCCCGCCGCGACGGTCTTGTTGGTCGCCTCGTCCACGAGGATGAACGCACCGGTCTGCCGGTTCGCCTGATAGGAGTCCACGAAGAGCGGCTGGGTCACGCGCAGGCGGATCCGAGCCATCTCGTTCAGCTTGATCTCGGTGGCCTCCTCGTCACGGTGCAGCGTGTTGACGTCGACGCGGTAGTTGATGTTCTTGACCATGGCGCGCGCCCACCGCGTGGTGTGCTTGATCGCGTACTTCTTGCCCTGGACCAGGGAGGCGGACTCGTCCATCCAGCAGATCTGGGCGTCGACGTCCTGCGTCACCGTCGGGGCGTTGTTCGGGCGGCAGATCATGTCACCGCGCGAGATGTCGATCTCGTCGGCCAGCCGCACCGTCACCGACATCGGGGGGAACGCCTCCTCGACCGGGCCGTCGGCCGTGTCGATCGAGGCGATGGTCGTCTCCAGGCCGGCCGGCAGGGCCAGCACCCGGTCGCCCGGCTTCATGACACCGGACGCGACCGTACCCGCGTACCCGCGGTAGTCCCGCGCGTCGTTCTGCTGCGGCCGGATCACGTACTGCACGGGGAACCGCACGTCGACCAGGTTGCGGTCGGACGCGACGTGCAGGCGCTCGAGGTGGCTGAGCAGCGGCGAGCCGTCGAACCAGTCCATGTTCTCCGACCGGGTCACCACGTTGTCGCCCGCGAGCGCGGACACCGGGATGAAGGTGAGGTCGGGCACGCGCAGGCGGGACGCGAACTCGGTGAACTCGGCGCGGATCTTCTCGAAGACCTGCTCGTCGTAGTCCACGAGGTCCATCTTGTTGACGCAGACCACCACGTGCGGCACGCCCAGGAGCGTCGCGAGGAACGTGTGCCGGCGCGACTGCTCCACCACACCCTTGCGCGCGTCGATGAGGATGAGGGCCACGTCGGCCGTCGAGGCGCCCGTGACCATGTTTCGCGTGTACTGCGTGTGGCCCGGCGTGTCCGCGATGATGAACTTGCGCTTGGGCGTCGCGAAGTAGCGGTACGCCACGTCGATGGTGATGCCCTGCTCGCGCTCGGCCCGCAGGCCGTCGGTCAGGAGCGACAGGTCCGCATAGTCGTTGCCGCGGTCCTTGCTGACCTGCTCGACCGACTCGAGCTGGTCGGCGAAGATCGACTTGCTGTCGAACAGCAGCCGGCCGATGAGCGTGGACTTGCCGTCGTCGACCGAGCCGGCCGTCGCGAACCGCAGGAGGTCGCCGCTGACGATCTCGTTGTGCGCCTCGGGACCGGACTCGGAGAGAGTCGTCGTCATCAGAAGTAGCCTTCCTTCTTGCGGTCCTCCATGGCGGCCTCGCTCACCTTGTCGTCGCCACGGGTGGCGCCGCGCTCGGTGAGCCGGACGGCCGCGACCTCCTCGACGACGTCGCGCAGCGTGGTCGCCGTGGACTCGACGCATGCGGTGAGGTTCGCGTCGCCGACGGTGCGGTAGCGCGTGGAGAGGACCTGCGCGGTCTCGCCGTCCTTGAGCGGGGTGAAGTCGTTGACCTCGTAGAGCATGCCGCTGCGCTCCACGACCTCGCGCTCCTTGGCCAGGTAGAGGTCGGGCAGGTCGATGTTCTCGGCCTCGATGTAGGCCCAGATGTCCAGCTCGGTCCAGTTGGACAGCGGGAACACCCGGATGGACTCGCCCTGGTGGACGCGGCCGTTGTAGAGGTTCCAGATCTCCGGGCGCTGGTTCTTGGGGTCCCACTGGCCGAAGTCGTCGCGGAAGGAGAACACGCGCTCCTTGGCGCGCGCCTTCTCCTCGTCACGGCGCCCGCCGCCGAACAGGGCGTCGAAGCCGTGCTTCTCGGCGGCCTCCAGCAGCACGGGCGTCTGGATCCGGTTCCGGGAGCCGTTGGGCTCCTCCCGTACCAGCCCGCGGTCGATGCCCTCCTGCACGGAGGCGACCACCAGCTGCACGCCCGTGCGCTCCACCCACCGGTCACGGCAGTCGAGCACGGTCTGGAAGTTCAGGCCCGTGTCGACGTGCATGATCGGGAACGGCACCCGCGCCGGCGCGAACGCCTTGACCGCGAGGTGCAGCATGACGATGGAGTCCTTGCCGCCGGAGAACAGCAGGCAGGGCCGCTGCATCTCGGCGACCACCTCGCGCATGATGTGGATGCTCTCGGCCTCCAGGCTGCGCAGCTGGCTCAGAACGTGGCTCTTCACTCCTCAAGCACCTACCTTGCTATCTGCCCCGGCCACGCGCTCGACACCGACGGTGTCGAGCAGCTCACGCAGGCGCGGAGCGAGGGCCGGGGGGCATACGAACAGGTCTGGGAGCCAAGGGCTCTCCCGGTTGTACTCGAGCTCGGACCCGTCGAGGCGGGTGCAGACCAGCCCTCGGGACCGGGCGACGGCGACAGGAGCCGCGGAGTCCCACTCGTACTGCCCGCCCCCGTGGACGTAAGCGTCCACTGTACCGTCGGCCACCGCGAGCATCTTGACCCCCGCGGAGCCCATCGGCACGAGCTCGACGTCGTCACGCTCGGCCAGGGCGGCGACGAACTGCGGCGGACGGCTCCGGCTCGCGGCGATCCGCAGCGGTCGCTCGCCGGACAGGACCGCCGCGCTGTCGTCGTCGCGCACCACGCCGTCCGCGGTGGTCAGCACCTGGTCGCGGGCGGGCAGCGCGACCGCTCCGACGGTGAGTCCCGCGCCACGCTCCCAGAGGGCGACGTGGACGGCGAAGTCGTCACGCCACCGGCCGGCCAGGTCGCCGTCCGCATGCCGCTCGGCGAACTCACGGGTGCCGTCGAGCGGGTCGATGATCCAGACGCGGTCCGCGCCGGTGCGCGACGCGTCGTCCTTGGCCTCTTCCGAGAGCACTGCGTCGTCCGGACGGGCGGCGGTCAGCGCGGCGGCGAGCCAGGCCTGGGCCGCGGCGTCCCCGGCGTCCTTGAGCTCCTTGGCGACGAAGGCGCCGCCTGTGGCGTCGACCTCCGCGCGGAGTGCGACGAGCACCTCAGCGGCTCCCGAGGCCAGTGCGCGGGCGAGCTCGTCGTCGTCGAACGACGCCTGAGGGAGCGGGAGGGAGGGGGCGTTCATCGGTCTCCAGGTCTGCGGGATCTTCAGGTCGACCAGGCCCCCGGCGCCCTGTCCCGGTGATCGTGCGGGTGCTCCCCGGGCGGCGGCCGGGCTGGTCTCCGGCGAACGCGCCGAGGCTACCATTCGTCCATGCGATCCAGTGCCAGGGGACCAGTTCCATGCTGATCCACAACCTAGGACCATCTATGGACACTAAACCGACCGGAATTGTCGGGTATGGCGTCCGCGGCAGGGATGGCATGCGGCGGGGCCGCCCGTGAGCATCGATCCGGCTCTGATCGCCGGCGGCCTCGTCGTCGGCTTCATCGTGGGGCTCACCGGCATGGGTGGCGGTGCCCTCATGACCCCCATGCTCATCTTCGTCTTCCGTGTGGACCCCCTCGTCGCGGTGTCCAGCGACGTGGTCGCGAGCCTGTTCATGAAGCCCGCCGGCGCCGTGGTCCACCTGCGGCGCCGCACCGTGAACCTCCGGCTGGTGCTGTGGCTGTGCGTGGGTTCGGTGCCCGCGGCGTTCTCGGGCGCCCTGCTGATCCGGTCGCTGCCCTACGGCGACTCCCTGGACACCGTGCTCAAGTCGATCCTCGGGGCGGCACTCCTCCTCGCCTCGGGCGGCCTCGTGGTCCGCGCCGTGCTGCAGATGGTCCGGAGCCGTTCGGCGTTCGGCGAGGGCCCCACCCGGCCCTCGGCCCCCGAGCTCGTCGTCCGCCCCGTGCCGACCGTGCTCCTCGGCGCGGTGGCCGGGCTCCTCGTGGGCATGACGTCGGTCGGCGCCGGCTCCATCGTGATCGTGGTGCTCCTGCTGCTCTACCCCGCGCTCAAGGCCTCTCAGCTCGTGGGCACGGACCTGGTCCAGGCGGTACCGCTCGTCGCGGCGGCCTCGCTGGGGCACCTCCTGTACGGGGACTTCTCGCTCGGCCTCACCACCTCCCTCCTGATCGGCGCGATCCCTGGCGCCTGGTTCGGTGCGCACGTGTCCTCGCGCGCACCGGGCGGCATCATCAGGCGCGCGCTGGCGATCCTGCTGCTCGCGTCCGGCCTCAAACTGCTCGGTGCGAGCCTGCCCGTCGTCCTCGGCGCGGCGGCGGCCGCCCTCGTCGTCGGCAACCTGGTATGGCTGTGGGTCAGGCGCCGCTTCGGTGCGACGCCTGCGGAAGGACCTACCCGCACATCAAGAGACGACCCGTCCGACAACTCCGCAGACGATCCGGCAGACGATCCGGCAGAGACGAGCAACCACCGATGACCGACACCCCCGCCCACGTCCTGTCCGACGACGAGCTCGACGTGCTCGAGCTGGCCCTCGGCGGCGCTCTGCCCGCGTCCGCACTGGCGTCCGCGCTGTCAGGTCTTCCCGCGGACGCCCTGCTGACCGACGCCGAGAACACCCCGCTCGCCCGTCTCACCGCCGGCCCCGGTGACGGTCCCGTGGTGCTCGAGCCGCTCAAACCGCTCGCGAGGGCGATCGGCCCGCAGTGGGACGACGCCGTCCGCCGTCCGCCCGCCGAGGTCCGGGCCGCCCTCGGCGCGGGCGCCGGACGCGTCGTGGGTCTGCTCGTCACCGAAGTCCCCACGCGTGAGGAGCTCGACGCCGCGGTCGCGCTCGCTGCCCCGGCGAGCACCGTCCTGCTGCTCGTACCGGTCGCGCGCCGTGCTCCCGAGGCCGGCACGGTGGGCGCGCCCGGGCTGGTGCGCGCCGCGCTCGGGCTGGCCGGGGCACTGGCGGAACGCGTCTCCACGCGGGTGACCACCGCCGTCGTCCCGTGGTCCGGGATCGGCCCGGCCACGCTCGACGAGGTCGCCGCCGCCTACGGCGCCCCGCAGGCCGAGACGCTGGCCGCGCACCGCTCGCCCGCGACCGTCGAGGCCGTCGCGGCGCTGCCCGGCGTGCGGGACGCAGCGGTGCGGGCGCTCTACCCTGCCGCCTCCGCGGCCGAGGTCACGCGCGCCGCGAGCGGGGCCCACCGCCGGGGTGCGGTCGTGTTCTTCACGGGGCTGTCGGGTTCGGGCAAGTCGACGATCGCGCGTGCCTTGGCCGCCGAGCTGGAGGACGACGGCCTGGGCACCACCCTGCTCGACGGCGACGAGGTGCGGCACCACCTGTCGAAGGGGCTCGGGTTCGACCGGGCGTCCCGCGAGACCAACGTGGAGCGCATCGGCTACGTGGCGGCGCTCGTGGCCCGGCACGGCGGCATCGCCGTCGCCGCGCCGATCGCGCCGTTCGCGGCCGGTCGGGCGACGGTACGCGCGCTCGCCGAGGCAGCCGGCGCGCACTTCGTGCTGGTGCACGTCAGCACACCGCTGGCGGTGTGCGAGGCACGCGACCGCAAGGGGTTCTACGCGAAGGCCCGGGCCGGCGAGATCGCCGACTTCACGGGCATCTCCTCGCCCTACGAGGCGCCCGACGACGCCGAGCTGGTCATCGACACCACCGACGTGCCGGTGGCCGAGGCCGTGGAGACCGTGCGCCGTCACCTGGCGGAGCTGCTCGCGGGGTCGCGGGAGTAGCACCGGCGGCCGGGTGGCGACCATGCACCACGGAAGTTCCGCGGCGGGGTACGGCGGGGTGCGGCGGGGTGCAGGGAGCTGCGGGGTGCGGCGGGCTGCGGGAGCGGCGCGCTGCGGGGTGCGGCGGGCTGCGGGAGCGGCGCGCTGCGGGGTCGCCCATCCGGCAAGGTCGGTGGCACGTGCCGAACCGCAAGATGTTCGACTGCCGCGACGGTCGGCAGTGCTGAACCGCAACCTGCACGTCCACCACGGCAACAGGCGGTGCCGAACCGCAACCTACGGGGTCATCGCGGTGCCGAGCCGCAACCTGAGGGTCTGTTTCAGCCTGATGGACGTCTAACCCGCGGTTGGCGACCCCACCGGACGCGCACCTTGCGGCTCGGCACCACACACAACCCCACCGGACACGCACCTTGCGGCTCGGCATCCCGACGGCCTCGTCGATGCGACGGACGCCCTGCTGCGCCGAGCGACGGACGATGGGCTCGTGTTCGACCGACACGACGCCGACACGACGCCGCAGCCGACACCGCCACCAGCACCCCCGACAGCACGCGGACCGGCCGGTTCGAGTTCTACCTGACGGACCCGACCGAGCCGCCCGACATGTCGCAGTGGCGACACGGAGCCGGCCTCCACGATCGCGGACCGACGGCCGACCCCGTCCTCCTCCCCTTCGAGACCTAGGTGTGATGTCCAGGAAGGTTGTTCCTGGATTCGGGCGACACGCGGTCGGAGTTAGGGACTGAGGAAGGCCTCCGGTAGTGGAGTGGAGTTGTCGAGAAACCACTTCGCCCACCGGAGGCCTTCGTGACCCACGCTAACGCCCTGCTGACCCCGCGAGCACGCCTGCGCCTGGCGCGTCTGGTCGTCGAGTCCGGATGGACCATCACCAGCGCCGCGAAGATGTTCATGGTCTCGCCACGCACCGCCGGCAAGTGGGCCCACCGCTACCGCACCGAGGGCACCGCTGGCATGACCGACCGGTCCTCCCGCCCGCACCACAGCCCAACCCGGACCCCGCGACCCGTGGTCAAGCAGATCGTGGGCCTGCGGTGGCGGCACCGGCTCGGCCCGGCACAGATCGCTGGGCGCCTGGGCATGCCGGCCTCGACCGTGCACGCGGTCCTGGTCCGGGCCAGGATCAACCGCCTGTCCCGGATCGACCGGGTCACCGGCGAACCGATCCGCCGCTACGAACACGAGTACCCGGGCTCGTTGATCCACGTCGACGTGACCAAGTTCGGCAACATCCCCGACGGCGGCGGACACCGCTACGTCGGCCGGCAACAGGGCGGACGCAACCAGCGCGCCACCCCAGGCCTGGCCCGCGGCACGGACTACAAGCCCCGCACCGGGACCGCGTTCCTGCACACCGTGATCGACGACCACTCCCGGCTGGCCTACGCCGAGATCCATGCCGACGAGAAGGCCGCCACCGCGGTCGGGGTCCTGCACCGCGCCACCGCCTGGCTGGCCGAGCACGGCGTGAGCGTCCAGCGGGTCCTCTCGGACAACGGGGCGGCCTACCGGTCCCACGCCTGGCGTGATGCCTGCACCCAGCTCGATATCAAGCACAAGCGCACCCGCCCCTACCGGCCCCAGACCAACGGCAAGATCGAACGCTTCCACCGCACCCTGGCCGACGGCTGGGCCTACGCCCGGCACTACACCTCCGAGACCGAACGCCGCGACGAGCTACCCGGCTGGCTGCACTACTACAACCACCACCGAGCCCACTCAGCGATCGACAACCAACCACCCATCACCCGACTGAACAACCTCCCTGGACGTCACACCTAGGTCTCGAAGGGGATACCGCGGCAGCAGCAGGGCGGGACGAACCGTGGTTCGTCCCGCCCCGTCGTGCTGCCGGCTCGGAGTTCTACCGACCGGGTCGCTAGGCCGGCGCGCCGCTCACGCGTGCGCCTCGGCTGCCTTCTTTGCCTCGGCGTCGGCCTTCTTCTGCGCGTCCGCCTCGGCCTTCTTGCGCGCTGCCTCCTCGGCCGCACGCTTGCGCTGCAGCGCCCTGCGGCGGGCAGGGCCCATGCCGGGGCGCTGTGCGCGCACGAACTTCTTGTACGCGTCGGCGACCTCGTGCACGGGCCCGTCCATGACGAGCTGGCCCTGGTGCATCCACAGCACCCGGGTGCACATGGCCTCGATCGTCGAGATCGAGTGGCTGACGAGGAACACGGTGCCCGCGTTGGAGCGGACCTCCTCGATGCGCGACTTGCTGCGCTCCTTGAAGGCGGCGTCGCCGGTGGCGAGGGCCTCGTCGATCATCAGGATGTCCGGCGAGGCGGCCGACGAGATCGCGAACCGCAGGCGCGCGCCCATGCCGGACGAGTAGGTCTTCATCGGCAGGTAGACGAAGTCGCCGATCCCGGCGAACTCCACCACCTCGTCGAACCGTTCCTCGACCTGCTTGGGCGTGAGCCCCAGGGCGAGACCACCGATCATGATGTTGCGCTCGCCCGTCAGCATCGGCATGAGCGCCGCGTTGACGCCGAGCAGCGACGGCTCGCCCGAGACGTGCACGCTCCCCGACTTGGGAGGCATGAGGCCGGCGATCGCCCGGAGCATGGTGCTCTTGCCGGAGCCGTTCACCCCCACGATGCCGACGGACTCGCCGTGCCGCACGGTGAACGAGACGCCGCGCACGGCGTGCACCTCGCTGACGGCGCCGACGTGCCGACGTCCCGCCTGGAGCAGACGCTTGTAGAAGGGGACCTTGACCTTGACCTCGCGGATCTCGGCGCCCTGCTTCTCGGCCTCCTTCTTGGCGCGGCCACCGATGACCCGGTAGACGACGTGCAGGTCGTCCACCACGAGGCACGGCGTGCCCAGCTCGGTCTCGAGGGCCTCCTCGCCCTCGTCCTCCGGCTCGACCTCGAGGTCGAAGTCCATGTGCTCGTCGGCCTCAGTCACGTCCGTACCTCTCCTCACCGCGCCAGAAGACGACAAACCCGATCACGAAGAACAACACTGCCCACGCGCCACCGAGCGCCCACATCAGGCCGCTGGGCGGGAAGATCTCCTCCTGCATCAGCACGGAGCGCACCAGGTACAGGTACACCGCGACGGGCTGGTACTCGAGGATGCCGCCCACGACGGCCTTCGATGTCTCGGGGATCACCAACCGCTCGACGTAGCTGACGACCGGGAAGATCACGCCCGACGCGTACATCACGACGCGCATGACAAAGGGCAGCACGTTCTCGATGTCCGGCGTGCTGGCCACGAACCGCGCCATGATGAACGCGAGTCCCGTGTTGAAGACCCACATCAGCGCCACGGCGGCGGGCAGCAGGAGCCACCACCACGTCACGTGGATCATCTCGTAGCCGGGCAGGAAACCGCTCAGCAGCGTGATGCCGCACATGACCACGATCGCCGGGATCAGCGTGGTCAGCAGCGACAGCACCGTTGACATCGGCAGCACCGCGCGGGGGAAGTGGAGCGAGCGCAACAGCTGCGTCTTGCCGCTGATGGACTTGGCACCGCCGGTCACCGAGGCCTCGACGAACCGGTACATGAACACGCCGATCACGATGAACGCGATCGAGTTGTCGACGCCACGGCTCAGCTTGAGGAGCACGCCGAAGATCAGCACGTAGACGGCCGCGTTGAGGATCGGGTTGAGGACCGCCCAGAGCTGGCCCAGGTAGTTGTTCTGGTTCTTGGCGTACGCGGTGGACGTCGCCAGGACCCGGATGAAGGCCCAGCGGCGTGTCAGGTCACGGATGTACTCGCCCAGCGGGGGGCGAACGTTCAGGGGGCGCAGGCCGTACTTCTTCGCAAGAGCCAGCCGTTCGGCCGACGTCGTGCTGGGGACGAGCGGCGGCGGCGGCTTCTTGGCATCGCCGCCGGCGGCAGCCTTGGCTGGCGCGGCCGCGTCGGTAGTAGGTGTGCTCACGGTGCGTGAAATACCTGTCTGGTCGGGGGCACTGCCGGGACGATCCGGCCATTCGATCCTAGCGGGTCACAAACCCTAGCAGCGTGGTCGGGAATGCCCGGCGCGCCCCCGCAGCACGCCGCCGAACCTCGCGAGACGCCGCACGTGAGAGACTGCACCGCGTGCATCACCCCCGTCCCGCCTCTCGGGCCACGGACCCCCGCGCCGCGTCACCGCGTGTCGCCGGCGCCCTGGTCGAGTCGCCGCTGCAGCTGCTCTGCACGGTCGAAGCGCACGCCGCCGGGTACGGCGGCACCGAGACCCACGTCCACGTCCGCGACGACGTCCCCGCGCTGGGCGACGCCCTGTCCGCCGTGCGCGACCTCACTCTCCCCGAGGGCCTCACCTTCGACCTCGCGGGACGGCGCAGCGCGCTCACCGCGCGGGAACCGGTCTGGCTGGTCGGCGACGCCTTCTCCGGCCTCTTCCAGGCCACCGCACCCCTGCGCCGCCCCGAACGCGTGGTGCTGGTGGACGACGGCCTGGCCACCCTCGAGCTGTGCCGCCTGCTGGTGCGGCGCGACCCGCTCGTCCGTATCGGCCGCCCCGCCCGCGCACCGCGCCGTCGGCTCGGCGCCGTGGCCGCCGGCCGCCTACGTTCCCTGGCCGCTGACGGCCGCGTCACCATCTTCACCGCGCTCCCACTGACGCCCGAGCTGTCGGGCGGGCTGCGGGCGCAGGGCTTCGACGTACGGCCCAACCGGTTCGGCTGGCTCACCACGCAGCCGGCGGACGCCGCGATGCCCGAGCCGACGATCGTCGTCGGGTCGGGCATGCCGGCCGACGGGCTGATCGACGCGGACCGCTACGTCGACTGGATCCGCTCACTGGCCAAGGAGGGAGCCCTGCGCTACCTCCCCCACCGACGGCAGACACCGGAGGTGCTGGCCGCGCTGGCGGCGATCGACGGCGTCACGGTCGACGCGCCGGGAGCCCCTGTGGAGATCCGGCTGCGCGGTCTGCGGGCCGGTCAGCGGGTCGTGAGCCTGCCGTCGACGTCGACCATCCTGTTGACCACTATCATTTCACCGCTCGGTGTCCCCGTCACCGCGCTCGACGTGCCCGCCGACTGGTGGACGTCGCGCGCCTCGGCCGACCACCGAGCACATTTGACCAGCGTCGTCGAGCTGGCCCGGCAAGCCCGGGCCGCTGTCGGGGACGCCTCGGACATTGACTTCCCGGAGGCGAACGAATGACCATCCGCGTGCTCGCGGTCGCGGACAGCGACTCGTACCTGAAGTGGGCATGCGCGACGCTGGACAGGCTCGGCCCGGCCGACGAGGCCGGTCTGGACCGGTCTGCGGTGATCGTCAAGACGCCGATCGCGCCGACCACCAGCCAGATCGCCGCCGCCGTCGCGGGATCCTCCGTGGTCCGTCCCGCCGTGCTGCCCGTTCGCGACCTCGCCGCGCAGATCCGTGAGAACACCCCCGACGTCGTGCTGATCGCCGCCACGGGTCCGGTCGCCGAGGTCGTGGCACGTGCCGTGGTCGCCGCCACCGGCAAGCGGCGTCCCGCCCTCATCACCGGCCTGCCCGGCATGGCACTGCCCGCCACGCCCGAGGGCACCGGGTGGCGCCGCTGGTGCGACGCCTTCGTGGTCCACAGCAGGCTCGAGATCGATGCCTACCGGGCGGCGTTCGCCGAGCACGGTGTGACCCCCGAGGTGCCGCTGGCCCACCTGCCGTTCCTCGAGCACATGTCTGCGAGCCTCGGCACCGAGCCGGTCAAGCGCGTGGTCTTCGCCGCGCAGGCCAAGGTGCCGGACAACCGGCCCGACCGTGTCGCGCTGCTGGACCGTCTGGCCCGCCTCGCCGACGACGGATTCGAGGTCATCGTCAAGCTCCGGGCCCGCAAGGGCGAGCGGCAGACCCACAACGAGGCGTTCCCGTACGACGAGCTGTGGGACACAGAGCACACGCACCTGGGGCACCGCAGTGACGCCCTGCGGTTCGTCGACGGCCCCATGGCGGAGTGGCTCCAGCCGGGCTCCGCGCTCATGACGGTCAGCTCGACCGCCGCGATGGAGTCGCTCGCCCTCGGCCTGTCCACGGTCATCATCGACGACTTCGGGGTGACCCCCGAGCTCCTCAACGCGCCGTTCACCGGCAGCGGCTGCGTGATGCCCGTGGCCGACGCCGCCGAGGCGTTCCGTGCGGGCGGCCCCGAGGCCGACCCGGTGTGGCTCGAGGACAACTACCTGCACGCGACCGAGTCGGAGCTGCCCGCGACCGTCCGGTCCCTGGCGACGCGCCGAGAGGCGGGCACGCTGACGCCGCTGCCCGAGGTCAAGCCCTGGCTCAGGGCCCGCTACCTGCGGATGGCGCTGCAGATGTATCTGCCTCGGTTCGTCTACGACGCGATCCGGCTGACCACCCGGCCGGTGCGGCTGCTCTTCCTGGACAAGAAGGCCTGACCGCACGTCGCTTCGCCGAGATAGAACCAGGGCGAAGTAGAACCGCAGCGCACCTGCGGTTCTACTTCGCCCTGGTTCTATCTCGCTGCAGTTCTACTTCGCCCTGGTTCTACTTCGGCGCGGTCAGACGCCATCGTCGACCCGGACGCGCTCCGTCAGTCCGCGGAGGAACCCCGCGCCCCACGCCATGTGCATCGTGACGAGGGTCGCCGGCAGGGCGAGCGCCGAGCGCAGGTCCAGCCGCGGACGGCGGGTCGCCGCGTGCACCGAGGCCCCGAGCACACCCAGCAGGTAGAGCACGGGCGGCGTGAGGCCGACCAGCAGCAGGGGCAGCGCGCCCAGCACGGCACCGACAGCTGCGAGCAGCACCGAGACGCCGAGCACGACCACGGCGGTCGGCGGGGCGAGGTAGCGCAGGTTCGCGGTCCCGGGATTGCGGCGCACCACCTCGCGGCGCCACATGCCGGTGCGCCAGAACTGTGTGGCCACGGCGCCCAGCGTGCGGCGCGGCTTGTACTCGACCACGAGGGACGGGTCGAACCACAGCAGGCTGCCGCTGTTGCGCAGCCGGAGGCAGAGCTCCCAGTCCTGCGCACGCACGTAGACCGCCGAGTATCCGCCCACACGCTCCAGCGCCTCACGGCGGAACGTGCCCAGGTACACCGTCTCGGCGGGGCCGGCCCCGCCACCCGTGTGGAACGACGCGGAGCCGAGCCCTGCCGGGTGGCTCATCGCGCGTGCGACGGCCTTCTGCACCGGGGTGTCGCCCACGGGCATCATCCGCCCGCCGACGCCGTCGGCCCCTGCCGCCTGCAGCGCCTCCACCGCGCGGCGCACGTAGGTGGGCTCCGCGACGGTGTGGCCGTCCACGCGGACGAAGATCGAGTGCCCCTCCGGCATGCGCGCCAGCCCCGCGTTGAGCCCCACCGGCTTCGAGCCCGTCGGGTTGTCCACGACGGTGACCCTCCCGGTCTCGGCCGCGAGCTTCTCGGCGATCTCGTGCGTACGGTCCTGCGACGGACCCACCGCGAGCACCATGTGCAGCGGGTGCGGGTAGTCCTGCTCCAGGATCGACCGCACCATCGCCTCGAGGTACGGCTCCTCATCACGTACGACGGCGACCACCGTCACCAACGGCATGCTCGCCGCCTCAACCCGCTCGGGCACGTGGCCCCCTCTCGAGATCACCGGGCCGGTCGGGCCCGGTCCGGGTCCGACCGGCTCCGGGAACATCGGAGGCGGGCACCGCTCGTGCGGCGCCCGCCTCCGACCATGAACAGATCAGCGGACTCGTTCGCCGATCACGGCGTCCGGGTCCACGTCCTACCTACGATCCGGACGCTGGACGACGCGTCCGGACCTCTGGTTGCGCCTGAGCTCAGGCGTCGACGCGACGGAGGCGCGACATCGGCGAGAACTCGCCGGGCATGACGCGCTTCTGGCCGTCGCCGAGCGCCTTCTCGAGGATGCGGATGTCGCGCACCAGGTTCTCGAGGCCCTTGGGCTCGAGCGAGGAGGCGTGGTCCGAGCCCCACATGGCGCGGTCGAGCGTGATGTGCCGCTCCACGGCCACGGCGCCCAGCGCCACGGCGGCGAGCGAGATCTGCAGGCCGGTCTCGTGACCCGAGTAGCCCACGGGCACGTTGTAGCGCTCCTGCAGCGTGGTGATGGTGCGCAGGTTCGCCTCCTCGGGGGGAAGCGGGTAGGTCGACGTGGCGTGCAGGATCACGAGCTTGTCCGTGCCCAGGATCTCCACGGCGGCGTCGATCTGCTCGAGCGTCGACATGCCGGTCGAGAGGATGATCGGCTTGCCGGTCGCGGCGAGTGCGCGCAGCATCTCGTGGTCCGTCACCGAGGCGGAGGCCACCTTGTGGGTCGGGACGCCCATCTTCTCCAGGAAGTCGACGGAGGGCGCGTCCCACGGAGACGCGAACCACTGCACGCCCTTCTCCTTGGCGTACGCGTCGATCTCCGTGTACTCCGGCTCCTCGAACTCAACCTTGTACTTGTACTCGAGGTACGTCATCTCGCCCCAGGGCGTCTGACGAATCTTGTCGCGCTGGTCCTTCGGAGTGCTGATCTCCGGAGTGCGCTTCTGGAACTTCACGGCCTGGCATCCGGCCTCGACCGCGACGTCGATCAGCTTCTTGGCGATCTCGACGTCACCGTTGTGGTTGATGCCGATCTCACCGATCACGTACACGGGCTGGTCGGCGCCGACCTGCAGGTCGCCGATAGTGACCGGCGCGGGCTGCGCGTTCGTCGCGCTCATAAGAAGGTCCTTCCGAAAGGGTCGAGCACAGGGTAGTGCTGTTACGTGTCGTCGGGACTAACCGGTGACGACGGGGGTCTGGTCAGCTGGCGCGCTGTGGGCCGCTGTAGCCGGACGCGCAGCGAGTATACGGTCACAGATCTCGCGAACCGCACCGTTCCCGCCCTCGCGGGAGAGCACGAGGCGGGCATGGGCCTTCACCTCGGGGCGCGCGTCGGCGACCGCCACGGGCCAGCCGACGACCGCCATGGCGGCGAGGTCGTTGACGTCGTTCCCGACGTACGCGACGCGCGCCGGGTCGAGGTTCCGCTCGGCGATCCAGGCGCGCAGAGCGGTCGCCTTGTCGTCCACACCGTGCATGACCTGCACCTTCAGCTTGTCGGCGCGGGATGCGACCACCTTGTTGGTCTCCGTCGACAGGATCAGGATGGGCAGACCGGTGCGACGCAGGAGGGCCACGCCCATGCCGTCGCCGCGGCTCACGCGTACCTGCTCGGTGCCGTTCTGGTCCACGGAGGCGTGGTCGTCGGTGTGCACCCCGTCGAAGTCCGTGACCAGCGCGTCGACGTCGAGCGGCCCGGGCGTGGCGTCGACGTCCTGGTCCACGAGCTGGCGGGCGAGCCAGAGGTCGCGGGGCTCGTCGATCTCGATGGCCCACTCGGGGGCGACGGGCTGGATGCCGACGTCGCCGAAGAACCGCGACGTGCCTGCACGGAACCCGTCGGTCCTCATCACATAGAAGGCACCGGTCTCGCGGAAGTGCGGCGCCCGCTCCTGGCGGCGCGGCCGGTAGTCGGTGGTGTGTCCCACCGGGGTCGCGACGCCGTCGTCGATCCGCCACTGGAAGTCGTGCGTCTCGGAGACCGCGACCACCACGTCCTTCTCCCCCGCGACGACGCGGCGGATGGCCGTGTCGAGGTCCTCGGGGTCGATGAACGGCGAGGTGCACTGCACCAGGACCGTCACGGGCGGGATCTCCTGGGGCGGCAGGCCGCCGTCGCCGGCCTCGATGCGGTCCAGCACGTGCTGCAACGCGGACTCGGACGACGCCGTGCTGCCCGCGATCTCGGCGGGACGCGCCACGACGCGCGCTCCGTGCAGTCGGGCCTCGGCCGCGATCTCGTCGTGGTCCGTGGAGACGATGACCTCGGCCACCGAGGGCGCGGCCAGCGAGGCCTGGACTGCCCGCCCGACGAGAGTGATCCCGTCCACCCGTGCGAGGTTCTTCAGGGGCACACCCTGTGAGCCTCCCCGGGCCGGGATGACGACGACGGCGGACGGGGTTTCACCGGGTACTGACATACGTGGCACTCTCGAGTCGGTCGGGATGGATACGCCGTCCACAGTAGCGCTTCCGCACGGTGCCACGTGCCGATGACGCCACCGGACGGGCCCCAGATGTGGGATCCTGCCGTAGCACGCGGCGGAGGAGTGCCGCACCCCCCAGAACAATCCCCACGAAACGGCATGCGGCGTCCCGGACGCCGGTGTGACCGTGCCGAGAACGGAGACAGCTCGAGTGCCCGCAACCGAAGGTCGCAAGGCAGACTCCCCGCACCCCGACGGTGGCGTGCCTCGTGCAGTCTCTCGGTCCAAGCGCCGGGAGAACGCCCAGCGCACCGCGGAGCTGATGCGCACGCTGCAGCGGGTCGCGGGGTCGCGCCCCCAGCTCGACGCGTCCACCACGCGCAGCCTCGTCAAGGGTCAGGTCGCCTGGGCCGACGCCCCGCCCGTCCGGACTGCGGCGTTCGACGGCGCGCGCGTCGCGATCGACCGGGCGGACCTCGCCGGCGCCGCCCAGCTCACCGAGCTGCTCCGGACCGGCGCGCCCGGGCCCGACTCCGGCCGCCTCGCCGGCATCGTCGCCCTGCTCTCCGGTGACGAGAAGGCGGCGGAGCAGCATTTCTACGAGTCGTCCAAGGGCACGGGCTCGGTCGCACGGCGGCACACCAACGCGGAACGCGCCGTCGAGGAGCTCAAGCAGCTGCTCGACCTGCGCGCGCGGCTGCGCGACCTGAAGGGCCCGGAGGACCTGGCCGACCTGCGCGAGCTCGCTCTGTCGGTGTCCATCACGCACCGCAAGGCGGCCGACGCCGCCCTCGGCCGGTATCTCGTCGCCTGCCTCACCCACGCCGTCGAGGGCCCGCTCGGCACCCTGCTCGACGAGTTCGCCGACGCGGGCCGCCTGGTGGCGCTCAAGGCGCGGCCGAACCTCCTCGACATGGCCGTCGAGAACGCCGAGTACGTGGCGGCCGACGGCGACCACGCCGGTGCGCTGCACCTGCTGCAGGGCACGTTCCAGCACTACGGCGTGGTCACCGAGCGGTACCTCATGGCGGTCGGCACCGCGCTGTCGGCGCTCAGCCGGTACGACGCCGCACGACGCGCCTTCCGCATCGCGAGCCCCGGCCTCGGCTCGGCACGCGCCGCGCACGTCGCCTGGATCATGCACGACGCCGAGTCCGCCTACACGCTGGCCCGCAAGTCGGTCCGCAACGACATGCCGCGCGTCTCGGTGCGGGCGATCCTCGACCGCACCGACAACCCGGTGACGCCCGCCGAGGCGGACGCCCCCACGGGTGGCATGGGACACGTCGCCTTCTACGTGGGCAGCGGCGAGAACTTCGGCGACATCGTGCTGCCCGACGCCGTGCGCGACGCGATCAGCGAGCCCGCCGGCCGGTCCGAGTGGGTGTCGTTCCACGCGCACCAGGTGTTCGACGACGAGTTCGTCCGGATCGCGAACGCCCAGCGCGCGCTCGTCGTCGGCGGGGGCGGCCTCTTCCTCCCGGACACGTCACCGAACGCGAACAGCGGCTGGCAGTGGAACGTGCCGCCCGCGTCGCTCGACGCGCTGCAGGTTCCCGTCTACGCCTTCGCCGTCGGCTTCAACCTCTTCACCGGGCAGCGGTTCAAGGGAGACCTCTTCCGCCGCAGTCTCGTCGCCTTCGCCCGCAAGGCCGAGTTCCTGGGCCTGCGCAACACCGGCTCGATGGAGCGCGTACGCGACATGCTCCCGGCCGACCTGCACGCCAAGGTGCGGTTCGTGCCGTGCGCCACCACCGTGCTGGAGCACATCCGGCCGGACCTCCCGGAGCGCCGCACCGGCTCGGGCACCGTGCTGATCAACGCGGCCTTCGACCGCAGCGAGCGGCGCTTCGGTGGTGGTTACGCGAACTTCCTGGAACAGATCGTCGAGCTCGTCGAGAAGGCGGGCAAGGGCGGCGCCGAGGTCCGGATCGCGGCGCACACCCGCGGCGACCTGCGCCTGGCGAAGGACCTCGAGGCGGCGCACGACCTCTCGCTGCCCGTCGACGAGCTGCACAACATGGACCAGCGCGACGCCCTCGGGGTCTACCGCCAGGCCTCGCTGGTGATCGGCATGCGCGGCCACGCGACCATGATCCCGTTCGGCCTCGGCACCCCCGTCCTGAGCATCGTGTCGCACCCCAAGATGCGGTACTTCCTGGAGGACGTGGACCGCACCGAGTGGGGTTTCGACGTGTCCGACGCCGACCTCGGCGCCCGCCTCGCGGAGCGCACGCTCGACGTGCTCGCCCGGGAGGACGACTACCGGGCAGACGTCGCCGGACGGCAGCAGGTGCTCCTGCCGCACGTCCGGGCCGCGGCCGCTGACGTCGCCAAGGCCTGAGTACTTCCGTCCTTGCCGGCCGCTAGACTCGACCGGTCTCTGTTCACCGAAAGGGAGTTATCGATGCCCACCATGCGGAGCGTGCCGCTCGGCCGGGAGCCGGGCGACGCGGAGATCGCGTCGTTCGCCGACCTGATCGACAGGCCCCTGCTCATCGTCGGCAACGGACCGTCGTCGGCCATGCCTCCCTACCACCGGATTCCGGCGGACGTGGTCGTCTTCCGCATGAACTGGTTCTTCCTGGAGAGCAACTACCACTTCGGTGACCGGGTGGACGCGTACTTCAGCGCCATTCCGAACGAGAAGCTGGAGAAGCTCCTGCAGGAGGAGATGCGGTCCAGCCGCTACGACGTGCGGCGGATCCTCAGCCCGATGCGCCACGCCGCGAACCGCGACGGCGACAAGTACGGCCTGGAGCCGATGCCCGGTGTCGAGGAGCTCGACTCCTGGTCCATCCCGGCCCGGCACGCCCGTCTCGCCCGCGCGTTCATGAGCCGGCCCGGTCTGCCCACCACGGGGATGCAGGCCCTGGCGTTCGGCCTGGGCGTCGGCTTCCGCGAGGTGTACCTCGCCGGTGTCGACCTGTACGAGTCCAAGGACAGCCGCTACGGCTACACGGTCACGCAGGCCGCGGAGTCCGCGCTCAAGGACAAGGACCTCACGCCGGGCTACGAGTCGGCCCACGGCCTCGACTCCGACCTGGCGTTCCTGCGCTCGTGCCTCGCCGAGTTCCCCGACGCGAAGATCCGCTCCGTGAGCCAGTCGGACACGCTGCACCTGTTCGTGCCGCAGGCCGAGGAGCTCACCGACCGTCCGCACCTGACCCCCGAGGCGGTGCCGACGCTCGCCGTGTCCAAGGACACGGTGGACCTCTCGTTCGCCGACGTCGGCGAGGACACGTCGGTGGTGATCCCCGAGGTCGGTGGACCGCTGTGGAAGGAGATCGACGGCCGCAAGTGCGCGTACGTCACGGTGGTCTCCGGTGCGTACCACCACGGCGCGCGCGCCCTGGCGAACTCGCTGCGGGAGCACACGGACGTCCCCCTGATCGCCCTGGTCACGCCCGACGCCGACCGCGCCGCGCTGGCCGCGAGCGGCATCCGGACCATCCAGGTGCCGGGCATCCGCAACCCGATGAACTCGGGCGGCAAGAAGATCCAGGCCCGGTTCGCGATGACCTACACCAAGCTCCACGTGTTCCGGCTCGACTTCTTCGACCGCCTCGTCTACCTGGACAGCGACACGGTGGTCAAGGGCAACCTCGACGACCTGTTCGACGGCGACGACTTCGCCGCCGTGCCCGACGCGGGCCTGGACCTGCCCGACGGCACGGTGTTCAACTCGGGTGTCTTCGCGGTGAACCCGTCGCACGGCATGTTCGAGAAGATGATGTCGGAGCTCAACCACACGACGTCGTACGACGGCGGCGACCAGGGCTTCCTCAACGAGTTCTTCTCGGACTGGCGCAAGCTGCCCCTGGAGTACAACACCACCAAGCGCATCTACTCCCACCACCCGCAGGTGTTCAACGAGGAGGACGTCAAGGTTCTCCACTACGTGGGACGCAAGCCCTGGGAGCCGACGTCCAAGGGCGAGCGGTACGACCAGCTCGACTACGCCTGGCTCGACCACCTCAACGACTGGGAGAAGAACGAGCTGGTGCGCGAGCTGCGCCACGCGGCGGCCGGCGGCAAGCCGCCGGAGGCCGGCAGCAACAGCCCGTTCCGCCAGGCGCAGGAGGCCAACAAGACGAACAAGGCCACCGAGGCCGTGCGCGTCATCGAGGGTGTCATGGAGCAGCGCGAGCCGACGTCGGCGGAGCTGCGCGAGCTCGCCAAGGCGTACCGCCGCCTCGGCCGGCACGACGACTGCGCCCGTGTGCTGCGGCAGGCCTACGCCATGGACCCGCGCCGCAGCGTCATGCGCGACGTGATGATGGCGCAGGCCCGGTCCATCAAGAACAAGCTCGCCTGACGCTGCCGAGGTAGCGCCGGACGAGAGAAGCCGGGGCGGTGCGAACCATGGTTCGCACCGCCCCGGCTTCGTCGTTCAACCGGTCGCGCCAGGTCAGCTGCCCGTGAGCCGCTTGCGCAGGGGCCGCAGCCGGCGGCGCAGGCCGGCGGTCACCGACTGGCGGGAAGACCTGCCGGAGGCCTCGAGCTCCTTGCGCGCCTTGTTCAGCTCGCGCTTGAGCCGGCCGTTGTCCTGCTCCAGCTTGTCGAACCGCATGGACGCGTCGTACGCCCGCGCCGAGGTCCGGCGCTCCTGCGGCGTCAGCGCGCGGAACGACGGCGTGACGGTCTCGCCCGTGAGGCTCTTGTAGATCGCGCCGAGGTTGTCCATCGAGGTGTCGAAGAAGCCCTGGCGGACGTCCGCGAGCTCCTTGCGCAGCTCGGGCTGGCGCTCGTAGGCCTCGTTGATGGTCCGGTACAGGGTGTCCTGGAAGCCGTCCGCACGCGGGTCGATCGCCCACTCCGCGTGGCCGATGTCGGTCGCGAAGTAGCGGATCTTGTGGTGCACGTACAGGGACAGCGGGATGGCGCCCATGCCGAAGGGCACCATCTGCGCGTGACCGCGCGTGCCCAGGATCATCGGCAGGCCGGCAAAGTACTCGATGCCCTGGTAGAGCACGTCGCGGTTACCCCACAGCACGTGCTCGCTGTCCACGATGCCCCGCTCGGTGAGCCGGTCGTGGAAGCCCATGTCGGCACGGGCGTGCGGCACGCTCTCGACGCGCCAGCCCTCGCCGGAGAGCTTGGCCAGCACGTCGACCTGGTCGGCGTAGATCTTGTCGGCGTCGAACCCGGCGCGCGCCTGGCGCTTGCCCACGATCGACTCGGCCGAGATGCGGCGCTCGTGGGGGATCTCGTCGCGGTAGAGGTCCGGGTACAGGAAGGACGAGAGCGTCGTGGGGCACGGCTGGTACGTGACCCGGTCGCGGTTCGACTCGGTGATGTAGGGCTTGATCGTCTCGACCGAGCCGTGGTTGCGCAGGCCGAAGAAGACCGACTTCTCGAGCGTGAGGTTCACGTGCTCGCGGAACGGGTCCGCGAAGTCCGCCTGGTCGATGAAGCGGTTGTTGCCCACCGCGAAGATGATGAGTGGCTTCTCGATACGGCGCAGCAGGTCCAGCGAGATGTTCCACTGCCAGCCGGAACGCTGGTTCGGGTTGGTGTCGCTCAGGAAGAGGCCACCGCCGCCGACGACCACCGCGTCGACGTTCTCGTTGATGAAGTCGACCAGGCGCGCCGTGACGGGGTCACGCAGCTGCCGGCTCTGCACGATCTCGAAGGCGTCCCCGCCCGCGAAACCCTCGAAGAGCTCACGTACGGCCTCGAACAGAAGTGTGTCGCCGTAGTTGCCGTAGGTCTTGATGTCGAAGTGAAACAGTCGGAGCCGCTTCATCGTGTCACGCGCCTGGTCTTGGAATGCACGGGAACCATCCTTGATCACTGTGGTCAGATCTGCCAAGCCCGCCGTCCGGGGACGGCGGGACGTCATCACGCGGGTCGGTCACTTCCCGCCGGGGAGATAGGGCGACTCCCCCTTGTTCACCTCGAGGTCCTCGGCGTCCTTCGAGAGGCCGCCGGTGACCATCCCGTGCAGTGCCGTGTTGGACGGCACGAGAGCGGTCAGCATCTCCGCACGCTGCTCGGGAGTCAGGAGCAGCGGCGCAGGGTGCGTCACGTTGGAGAAGTTCGCGTCGAGGAAGAGACGCAGCTTGCGCCGGTCCTCCGCGTCGAGCTCGGCGTTGCCGACGAGCGCGAGCTTCAGTGCGGCGTCAGAATACCCGCGGTTGACGGCATCCGTGTTGAACGGGAACTTCGCCGACACATCGGCACCGGTCTGCAGGAAGAACTCGCGCACGAACGGCCGCGAGTGCAGCTGCTTGATGCTCTCGAAGTAGTTGACCCGTACGTCGGAACCGGCGGGGACGGTGGCCTTGATCGTCTCGACCAGGCTGTCCCACCGCAGGTTGTCGGTGGTCACGGGCTTCATGAACTCCGCGAAGGTCTTCGTCGACCCCACACGGACGGTCTGGAGGTAGGAGCTCTCGACGAACCGGTCCTGGCGCCGCACGTAGAGCAGCACAGTGGTGCGCTCGGGCTGCAGCACCTCGAGCGCGATCCGCAGCACGTCGCCCGCCGGCGCGTACAGCGGGCCGGTCCGGAAGGAGTGCACGGAGGCCAGGATGTCCTCGTGCGAGATGACCAGGTTGTCGTGGTTCGCAGCGTCGCGAACCATCTTGAACGCCTTGGCCACGTTGCTGATGCTGGCGCCCTGACGCCGCCATCGCGAGTGCAGCCCCTCGGTGAGGTTCTCGTACTCGTTGCGGATCAGGACGTCGTAGCCACGCGCGGCGAACGCCTCACGGTTCGCACGCAGGGCCTTCTGCACCAGCGTCGTGCCGGTCTTGTGGGCGCCGACGTGCAGGACGAGGTGCTTCACGGAATCCAACCTTTCGGGGCTTGTGGACGCCCCCGAGGATACAGGCGGTGTTCACCCCGTTCGCGAAGCGTCTGGGCGGCCCCTCACCAGCGCACGAAAGCCACCGCGCTGACCCGCACCCGCGCGTTGTCGAGCGTCCGCAACGTCACCCTCCCGGACCGCGGCTGCGAGAGCCGGACGGTGAAGACACGCTGCGCCGTGCTCGCCCGGTCGGTGTCCAGGATCGCCACGCGCGTGGTCCCCACGTACACCCCGATCCGCCCGCGTCCGGGCGCCGTCGCGGCGATGACCCGCACCTGGGTCAGGCGTTCGACGTCGGTCACGACCAGCCGGCTCTCCGCGTGGATCGTGGACCACGCGCGGTCGCGGAAGTACGCGGCGTTGTTCACGCGGGCCCACGTGCCCGTGGTCCGGGCCATGGCCGTGAACGGTACGGGCCGGGTGGTCCGCACCAGGTGGGAGATGGGGCCCAGCCGGCCCGCGCGGTCCACGGCCCGCACCCCGTACTGCACCGAGAGCCCTTCGGCGGCGTACAGGTTGGCGGAGGTGCCGGTGACCGTGACGATGCGCCGCCAGTACCGTTCGTTCGGCATCGGCGACCGGTACCCCGCGTAGCGCTCCAGCACCTGGTACCGCACGGCCCCTGGTTCGCGGGCCCACGAGAAGCGCGTGCGGGCGGGCCACTGGATCGGGTACTGGTCGGCCTCCGCGGCACGCGGCGAGATCTCGCCGGTCGTGTACCGGACCGTGCCGTAGCGGTCGAGCGCGGACTTCTTCATCGCGTTGACCGCACGCCGGATCGCTGGGAGCCGGTCGGCCAGCTTCTGCCCCGGGCACGCCGTCCAGTTCGTGGTGCGGTGCCCCAGGATGCGCGGCACCCGGACGACGTCGCCCGGGTTGCTCCGCGTGCCGGAGCCCTGGCTGCCCCCGTTGGGCAGGCCGACCGTGCCGGTCACCGGCACGTGATAGCGGTACGCCTTCCACGCCAGCACCCGCTCGATGCTGCGCAGCATCGAGCGCGGCGGCGCGGCCGAGCCGAAGCTGCCCATGGCCGAGACGCCGATGGTGCCTGTGTTGAACCCGCCTGCCTGCGCACCGATCGGGTTGTCCGTGGCGGCCTCCCGACGGCCCACGAAGGTGGTCCCGAACCGGTCCACGAGGAACTGGTAGCCGATGTCCGGCCAGTCGCGGGACCGGGTGTGGTACGCGTAGATGCCCCGGACGATCGCCGCCGACTGGCTCCGCGAGTAGGAGTTGGTGCCCGCCGTGTGGTGCACGTACATCGCGTCCAGCCGGCCCGAGAGCTCCGGCCAGACCGAGGCGAGCGACTCGTCGGCGCCCCATCCGCTGCGCGGCACCAGCGCGGGCCGGATCTCGTCACCCGTCGCCGCGCTCGCCGAACCCGCCGGACGAGCGGCCGCCCCGGCGTTGGCGTCGGCCGTTGCGGAGCCGGGGTCCACCACGTCGACCCTCAGGCCCGACGGCGTCCGCCCGCTCACGGTCCGCACGCGCGCCTGGACGGCGTCGGCCCCCGTGGTGAGGAACGGCTCGGTCCCGGCGCGGCCCCCGGGCACACCGCCACCGTCGGCCCCGATGGCCTCGACGCCCACGGCCTGCCACGCGCCCCAGTGCGCGTCCTCCCGGACGCGCAGGGCGACCTCGGTGACCTCCTCGCGCGACGCCGCGTCCCAGGTGACACCGGCCACGAGGAAGTCCAGGGTCTCGGTGCGCCTGCTCAGCGCCGCGAGCCGTCCGGGTGCCGCATCGGTCTCGGCGGCGGCGGTGGCGCGGGACTCGTGGTCGTCGGGTCCGTGACCCCTGGCCGCGCGGAGCGCGGTCGGGTCGCGCCGGGCGGCACCGTCCACCCCCGTCAGCCGCACCTGGTCGAGCTCCGGTGGGACGGCCGCTGCCTGCGGCAGGGGTAGCTCGACGGCCGGGAGCAGCACACCTCCTGCGGTCAGGGCCAGCGTCAGAAACGTCGTCGTGGTGCGCCGCGCGAGTGGCTCCATCTTCCCGACCGTAGCCACGGGCCCTCTGACCCGCACCAGTATGCGGATGTATCGACCTCGGCCGGGGCTCACCGGGTGCCCTTCGTGCCTGCGTGGTGCACAGTGAAAAGAAGGGAGACGAGAGCACATGCGCACCAGAACAGACACTGTCCGAACTGCCCGGCTTCGCCCCGCACGGGAGCGCGAGCACCGCCCCGGACGGCGGACGCGCCGGTGGGGCAGTCTGCTCCTCCCGCTCGTCCTGGCGGCCGCGATGCTGGTGACGACGCCCGGGACCGCGTCCGGCGCAGACGTGCCGAGCAAGTTCCTCGTCGACGGGTCCGGCTTCGGGCACGGCGTGGGCATGTCCCAGTACGGCGCGTACGAGATGTCCCGCCGCGGCTCCTCGGCCGGCACGATCCTGGGCCACTACTACCGGAACACGGCCGCGGCGCGGAAGACCACGAACGCCCTGATCGACGTGCAGGTCTACGGTCCGGAGCCGTACTCCTTCACGGGGTACGCGGACCGGGGCGCCACCAAGATCACGGTGCGCGACGGTGGCTGGCGGCTGAGGTCGGGCGAGCGGACCGTCGCGTTCGGGCCGGGAGGCTCCCTGAGCGTGTCGACGTCGGACGGCAAAGTGCTGGTGCGCACCCCGGACGGCGTGCTGCACCGGAAGAAGTCGCTCGTGCTGCAGTGGGCCGGCACCCCGTACTACAAGCCGGGCGCGAGCCCCGCGACGGCGAGCGTCGAGGGCGCGCACGGCTCCTACCGGTACGGGCGGCTGCTGCTCAGCGCCTCACAGGGCACGCCGAACATCGTGAACCGCCTGCGGCTCAACACCCGGTACCTGTACGGCCTCGCCGAGATGCCTGCCTCCTGGGGCTCGGCCGGTGGCCAGCAGGCGCTACGTGCCCAGGCGGTCGTCGCCCGGTCGTACGCCGTGGTCAAGACCGGAGAGTGGAAGAGCACGTGCCGGTGTCACGTGGTCGACGACGTGCGGGACCAGCAGTTCTCCGGCATGAAGCACGACTCGGGCCCGTACAGCTCGTACTGGCGCAAGGCGGTCAACTCCACGACGACGGCGCTGACCACGGGGAGCGTCCTGACCTACGGCGGCAAGGCAGTCATCGCCCACTACTTCTCGTCGAGCGGTGGCCGCACCGCCAACTCCGAGGACGTGTGGTCGGCCACCATCCCGTACGAGCGGTCCGTGCGGGACCCGTACTCGAAGGCGGCGCCGGGCAACACGAACGCGAGCTGGCGGCGGGCGATCGGGCAGGCCGAGGCCCAGGACCTGTTCGGGCTGAAGCAGGTGAAGTCCATCAAGGTGACCCAGAAGTACTCGAGCGGTCAGGCCCGGACGCTCGTCGCGACGTCGCCGAGCGGCCGGACCCGCAGCATCACGGGCAAGGCCGACCAGATCCGCTCGCTGGTCGGAGGACACACGGCGGCGGGCAGCGTGCCGTCGTCCTGGTTCACCCGGATCGCGCCCGGCTGACCCAGCGCCCGCGCCCTGCCGCCCTGCTGCCCTGCCGCCTACTCCCAACGAGACCTCCGCTGATTCGCTTTGAAGCCGCTCAAAGCGAATCAGCGGAGGTCTCGTTGAAAGTGACGGGGAGAGAGTCTCTTCAGAGCGGGCGGGCGTCCGACTCCAGCAGCACCGGGATGCCGTCGCGGACCGGGTACGCCAGCGGCCGTTCGGCGTCCGTGGAGTGCAGCTCCGGCTCGCCGGTGGGTCCCACGCCGTCGACCAGGGTCGCGCCTGTGACGGGGCAGCGCAGGATCTCGCGCACCCACGGCTCCAGCGCCTCGGTCTTGCCAGTGCTCACGATGTCTCTTCTCCCTCTGCGGCTCGCACGAGCGACAGCACGTCGTCGCGCACCTTCTCCATGATGTCCTGGTCGGCGGCCTCGACGTTGAGCCGCAGCAAGGGCTCGGTGTTGGAGGCCCGCAGGTTGAACCACCACTGCGGGTGTCCGTCCCAGTTCGAGACGGTCACCCCGTCGAGCGTGTCGACGACGATGCCCGGGTACGCCTCCCGGTAGGCGTCCAGCACCCGCTGGGTCGCGGCGGCCGCGTCGGAGACCGTGGAGTTGATCTCGCCCGAGCCCACGTACGGCTCGAACATCTCGGCCAGCTCGGACATGGTGTGGTCCTGCGTGCCACGCGCGGCCAGCACGTGCAGCGCGGCCAGCATGCCGGTGTCCGCGAACCAGAAGTCGCGGAAGTAGTAGTGCGCGCTGTGCTCCCCGCCGAACACCGCGCCGTGCTCCGCCATCTGCGCCTTGATGAACGAGTGCCCCACCCGGGTGCGCACCGTCGTGGCCCCGGCCGAGGACAGCAGGTCCGGGACCGCCCGCGACGTGATGAGGTTGTGGATCACCGTGGGCGTGCGGCCGGCGGCCAGCTCCTTGGTCACCTCGGCCAGACCCACCAGGGCCGTCACCGCCGACGGCGAGACCGCGCCCCCGCGCTCGTCCACCACGAAGCACCGGTCCGCGTCGCCGTCGAATGCCAGGCCCAGGTCTGCCTCGTTGGCCACGACCGCCGCCTGTAGGTCGATCAGGTTGGCCGGCTCCAGCGGGTTGGCCTCGTGGTGCGGGAACGTCCCGTCCAGCTCGAAGTACAGGGGCACGATCTCCAGCGGCAGCCCGGCCAGGCCCGCCGCCTCGCCCAGCACCGCGGGGACGGTCAGGCCCGCCATGCCGTTGCCGGCGTCGACCACGACCTTCAGGGGCCGGATCCCGGACAGGTCCACGAGCGACCGCAGGAATCCGGCGTAGTCGCCCAGGAGGTCCCGCTCCGTCACCTGCCCCACCTCTGCGGCCGGCTCCGGGAGCGCGCCGTCGAGGTAGCCCTGCGCCAGCTCCCGGACCTGGGCCAGGCCGGTCTCCTGGCCCACGGGGCGCGCGCCCGAGCGGCACAGCTTGATGCCGTTGTAGCGGGCCGGGTTGTGGCTGGCGGTGAACATCGCCCCCGGGAGGTCGAGGTGCCCGGACGCGTAGTAGAGCCCGTCGGTGGAGCACAGACCGATGAGCGTCACGTCCACGCCGGCCGAGGTCAGTCCCTCGGCGAACGCCTCGACCAGCTCGGGGCCTGAGTCGCGCATGTCGCGGCCGATCACGGCACCGGGCCGACCTGTCCCGTCGGCCGCGGCACCGGCGTCGGGCAGCACGACCACCCGCGCGAAGGCGGCCCCCAGGGCCCGTGCCACGTCGGGGGACAGCTGGTCGGGTACAACACCGCGCACGTCGTACGCCTTGACGAGGGAACTCAGGTCGATGGCCACGCCGACAGCCTACGGAACACCGGCGGGCGTCCGCGATCAGGGGACACCCCCGAGTCTCCCTGGGGTATCCCCCACCCGGAACCGGTGGTACACCCCATGGAAGAGGCGTCAGGTGGTCGGGCTATCCTTGCGCGGTGCTTGCCGTCGCTCAGTTTCACGCGCCCCTGCCGCTGACCAACACGATCCAGCGGTACGACTGGGGTTCCGTCGACGCGATCCCCCACCTGCTCGGAACCGAGCCGGACGGGGCGCCGCAGGCCGAGCTCTGGCTCGGCGCGCACACGAGCGCGCCCTCGGTCAGCGTGATCGAGGACGAGGACGTGGCACTCGACCGCCTGGTCCGCGAGGCACCCGTGCAGACCCTCGGCCACCGCGTCGCGGAGCAGTTCGGACCCCGCCTGCCCTACCTGCTGAAGGTCCTGGCCGCAGGCAAGGCGCTGTCCCTCCAGGTGCACCCGTCGCCGCGGCAGGCTCGCGAGGGTTTCGCGCGCGAGAACAAGGCGGGCATGCCGCTGGGCTCGCCCAAGCGCTCGTTCAAGGACGACCAGCACAAGCCCGAGATGATCGTCGCGCTGTCGCAGTTCGAAGGGCTCGCGGGCTTCCGCACGCCGCGCACCATCCTGGACGTGCTCGACGGCCTGGCTGGCGACCTCGTGGCCGGCGTCCGCACCGCGCTGCAGCAGGACCGCAGCCACGACGGCATGCGCGAGGCGTTCAACCATCTGCTCTCGGCCCGCGCGGACGAGGCCTGCGCCGCCGACATCCAGGCCACCCTCGACTCGGTGCGGGCTCGGCTGGCGGCCGGCTCGCCCTTCGAGCGCGCCGACCGCACGGTGATCGACCTCGCCGAGCAGCACCCCGGTGACCCCGGCGCCATCGCGTCCCTCATGCTCAACCGGTTCTCGCTCGAGCCGGGAGAGGCGGCGTTCACGCCCGCGGGCGTGGTGCACGCCTACCTGTCGGGCCTGGGCATCGAGATCATGGCCAGCTCGGACAACGTGCTGCGGGCCGGGCTGACCACCAAGCTCGTGGACGAGGAGAACCTGGTCCACTGCACGTCGTTCGCCCCGCAGCAGCCCTCCGTCCCCGAGATGACGACGTCGGGCAGCCGCGGACAGGTGCACACCTACCGCGTCCCGGTCACGGAGTTCGCTCTCACCACCGCCGACGTCGACCCCGCGGAACCGGTCGCGCTGCCCGGAACGGGCCCGCGGATCGTGCTGTGCCTGGCCGGCGAGCTGACGCTCACCGCCGACCGTGCCGAGGACGGGCCACAGCGCCTCGTCCAGGGCCAGTCGGTGTTCGTCCCGCACGACGCGGGGAACCTGGAGCTGGCCGGCGCGGGCCACGTGGTCTGCGCCTGGGTCCCGTAAGGGACACCGGCACGGCGCCGCCCCCCACCGGGTGAACCACGCGGACCGGGGTGAACCTATGCGGAGGGCGGGTCGTCGGCGCGCAGGACGCGCAGATGGCCCCGCCGCGCCGTCTCCGTGACCGACGACGGCTCCGCCGCGGGCCCGCGCACCCGTCCGGCCTCACGCACGGCGTCGGCGAGGGCGGAGAGGTCGTCCGGGCTGGGTCCGGCGTCCTCGAACTCGGGCATGAGGCGGACCACCTCCCAGCCGCGCGGCGCCGTGAGCCGTTCGGCGTGCTCCGCACACAGGTCGTAGCTGTGGGGCTCGGCCAGGTGCGCAAGCGGACCCAGTACCGCCGTCGAGTCCGCGTACACGTATGTGAGCGTCGCTACGGCCGCGTTGGTGCAGGCCGAGCGCGAACACTGTCTCACCGATCTCACGCGCCGAGACTACGCCCTGACCGGGCACAACGTGCCGAACACGCCGGGCGATCCCGCGCGGAACGACACGAGCGTCCCGCGAGGGCCCACCCACCGCGCGCGTCGGTGCCGAACGAGGCCGTGGCGGTGACCTACCGGACCGCCGATCAGACGTATCGTCGGTATGTGCCTCCGTTCTCTCCTCGTGGCCGGAACCGGCGGTCGGGCCGTGGCTCCGGCCCGACCGGCAGCGGTCCCGCCGGCAGCTCGTCCGGCATCTCCAAGGCCTCGCAGGCCGACCTGATCCGGCTCGCCGCCCTCCGCCCGGCCGACGCCGACGGACAGCCCGGCGAGGGTTCGGACGGGGCGGGCCGCCCACGCCGCCGGGACCGGCGCGGCCGCGGCCTGCGCGGCCCGATGTTCCCGCCCGGCACCCCCGCGCACCGCACTCGCGCCCAGCGGTTCGACGACCTGGTGCTGGACGTCGTCGAGGACCTCGACCACACCTGGGCCACGCAGCTGCGCGGCACCGAGTTCGCCGTCGAGGACGTGCCGCCGTCCGACCCGGCGCCCTGGGAGGACGGCGGCGTGCTGCTCGGCCGCTTCTTCCCCGCGGAGGCCGGACGCCCCGGGCGTGTGGTCGTCTACCGGCGCCCCGTCGAGGTGCGGGCGTTCGACAGGGAGGACCTCGCCGACCTGGTGCGCGACGTCGTCGTGGAGCAGGTCGCACACCTGCTGGCGCGCACCCCGGAGGAGATCGACCCGAACTTCGGCGACCGGTCCTGAGCGCCCGGCCTCAGCCCACGGCGTCGACGCGCCGGACGCCGATCTCCCCACCCGCCGCGAGCGGCGCGGTGGGAGCGAGCACCGAGAACAACGTCGTGTCGTCCTCGTCGGCCAGACGCACGGACCACGCCACGCCGGGCTCGCCGGCGGGCTGCTCCGCGACGACCGCCACGGTCTCGCCGAGCTCCGACAGCTCGGCCCAGGGCACCTCGACGGTGCGCCCGGCGGGTACGTCGACCGTACGGGTCCAGGACTCCTCGCCGTCCGGCCCCACCCCCCGCAGCTCCACGGCGGTGCTGCCCTCGGCGTCCTCGATCCCCTCGGGGTCGCGCTCGCCGGGCAGGCCGCTCAGCGTCACGGCGTAGGTCGCGTCCCGCGGCGGTACGGCGACGACGCCGTCGGCCACGGCACCGGACGACGGCACCGCCTGCGCGGCGAGCCAGGCGCGGTCGTACGGGTCGTCGTCCACCGCCGCGTCCTCGGCGGCGGTCCCCACACGGTCCACGGCCGCCGCGGCCACGACCGGCACGTCGGCGTCCACGACCACGGTGTAGGTGCCCGCCGGCAGCCCGCCCAGCGGCAGTGTCGTGACCTGACCCGGTTCGAGGGGCACCTCCTCGCCCCCGCGCAGGCGGACCGGTCCGTCAGCGCCGAGCACCGCGAGGTGCGCCGTGCCGGCCCGGTCACCGGGCGTCAGCAGGTCGAGGCGGGGCGCGTGCGCGTCGTCGACGGTCTCGCCGCTGCTGAGCACGCCGGAGACCACCGTCGTCCGGGCGGGTGCGGCGCCGCTCACGACGAGGTCGGCACCCATCGGGACCAGGCCGTCGATCCGGTGGTGCTGCACGTACGCGCCCACACGCCCGCCCTCGGCGGTGACGTGCACGGCCAGGCGCGGCTGGTCGGGCGCGATGGCCTCGAGCATGGTGACCACCTGCTCCCCCGGCGGCACCACGACGAGCGATTGGCTACCCAGCACCACGGGTCCGGATGCGCCCCACGCCTCGAGCCGCACGGTGGCCGGCGTACCGCCCGGGTTCTGCAGCACCAGGCTGCCGCTCGAACCGACGGTGGTGCTGCCGCCCACGAGCCAGTGCTCCACCGCGGGCGTGACGCACGGCCCGGCGACCAGGCCGCGCAGGTCGCCCTCGGTGGTCACGGACGTGACCGTCCCGGCGGCGTACGTCGCTCCGCCGGGCGTCAGCCGCAGCACGCGCGTGCCGGGCAGCGTGCCCTCACGGACGGCGGCGGTGTCCCCGGACTCGAGCGGGCCCGTGAGGTCCGCGGACGCCGTCCCGTCGAGCAGGGTGAGCGAGGGCTCCTGACCCTCCGCGGCGTCGAGCACCGCGCCGCTCAGCGAGGTGGTGGTGCGGACGGGCGCCGCGCTGAACTCGTCGTCACCCACGTCGGGCTGCTCCAGCTTGGCCGGCATCGGGCAGACCAGCCCTGTCTCGGCAGCCGCCACCGGCACGGCGTGCACCACGTCCGCCGGAGGCGTGGCCGCCCGGTCGGCGCTGTCCGTGACGGTGAGCGCGACGACCGCGGCGGCGCACAGCAGACCGCCACCCGCCGTCGCCACCCGCCGTACGACGGCCGGGACCTGTCGCTTCGCACCCTTCCTCGAACCGGTGCCCTTGCCCGAACCCGTGCGCTTCATCGAACCCTCCTGCGGCCCACCGGCAGAGCCAGCAGGGTGAAGACCACCAGTGTGAACGCGGTGAGCACGAGCCAGGCGGTGCGGTGCGGTGCCTCGTACCGGACCACGAGGTGGCCCGCGTCCGGCCCGAGCTCGAAGGCCTGCAGGCCCAGTGCGTCGTCCAGGTCCACGGGCTCCAGCCGGCGGCCGTCGAGCGTCGCGTGCCAGCCCCGTGCCGCAGCCTCCGCGAGCACGACGGCGCGGTCCGCGCCGCCCGGCGCGACGTCCGCCCGGACCTCGGTACCCGCGGAGGGCAGCGTGACGCGCGTGCCGTCGTCCTGCACCCGCGCCCAACCCGGGGCGGGCTCGCCCGTCAGGGCCACCCGCCACACCGAGACGGCCTGGCCCTCGGTCACGCGACTCAGGCCGGGCACCATGTCGAGCGTCGCCACCAGGTCGCCGACGGCGGTGCCGATCCCCGGCTCCGTGCCGGCGGCCGTCCCGGCGCCGCCGTCGGACCGCACCTGGACCGCGCCGACCCCCAGGCCCGCGAGCCGCTCCGGTATCCCGTCGGTCGAGCCGGACACCAGCGCAGCCACCGCCTCGTCCAGCGTGCCCGCCGGGGAGTCGTCCGCCGGGCGGGAGGCCCGGGCGGCGACCGACGCGTCCGCGAGCTGCGAGCCGTCGGCGCGCAGCAGCGCGTACCGGACGGTGCCGTCCGCCTCGGGGGAGAACCCCAGCTCGAGCACTCGCGCCTGCCGCGGCGGCGCCTGCATCTGCTGCCCGACGGCGGGCACCACGGGGCTGGTCGACACGTGCAGCATCCCGGTCCGCCCGCCGCCCGCGACGCTGCCCGAGCCGATCAGCCAGGCCGCCGCCTGCGCGGCAGGCAGCAGCACGGCGACGGTCACCAGGGCGACCACGCCCACGCGGCGCGCCGAACCGAGGAACCCCCGCAGCTCCGTGCGGCGGCCGACGATCGCGCCGGCCCCCGCAGCCGCGGCGGCGGACAGCCCCAGGAGCAGCAGCGACAGCCCGGGTCCGGACCACCGGCCGTCGTGCTGGGTGAGCACCGCCACCGCGAGCCCTGCCGCGGCCACCAGCCAGCCCATCAGGGCCGTCGTGGCGACCCGGTCGGTACCGTCGTCGCCCGACCGCCGACCGATGGTGAGCAGCGCGGCCACGAGCCCCGCCGCCGCGAGCGCGAGCACCAGCACCCCGGCGGCCCAGGGGCCTGCGGCCACGACGGACCGGAGCGCGGTCGGCACCGGACCGTCGCCGTCGGGCACGTCGAACCAAGGGGCGGGAGTGGCCGGTAGCCCCAGCAGGAGCTCCAGGCCCGAGGCTGTCCCGGGGTCCGGGACGCCGGAGCCCGCGAGCGGTTCGGCCGTCAGGAGGCCGCGGTCGCCGTCGCGCAGCGCCGTCCACCAGAGCGGTGCGCCGACCACCAGCGCCGGCACGAGCGTGAGCGCCAGGTGGACGCGGCGGCGCGGGGCGGCCAGCGCGGCCCCGGCCAGCACGACGACCGCGGCCGGCAGCAGGGCGGGTGCGCCGGCGACCACGCAGGCCAGCAGGAGCGCACCCGTACCCGCCGCGCCGAGCGAACCGGCGACGGGGCGGTTGTCGGCGAGGTGGCTCGCGGCGGCCCGCTCGACGGCGGGTCCTTCCTCGGCGCCCTCGCGCGGCCCGACCAGGTCCACGGCCTGGGCCCGAACCGAGCGGACCAGTGCGACGGCGGTCCACGGCAGCAGGGCGTGCGCCAGGACGGCGCCGAGCAGGCCGCCGTCCAGCGCACCGAGGAACGCCGGGGTCACCGTCCAGACGAACGCCGCGAGCACCCGCAGCCACACCGAGCGGGTCACCGTCCCGGCGGCGGCCCAGGCGCCGACGGCGGCCAGCGGCAGCGCGAGGAGGAGCACCCCGTCCACGGCGTGCTGGAGTGAGCCGCCCGCCAGGACCGACAGGCCCGAGAGCACGAACAGCAGCGGGTCGGCCGGGGCGGCAGCACCCAGCCCGTCGCGTACCCAGCCGGACGTCGCGGCCGACCACGTGGTCGCCGTCGTGCCCCCCGCCGGGAGCAGCGCCCCGCCGACCAGCCGCCCACCCGCGGCGAGCGCGCCCAGCGCGGGACCGAACAGCGCCGCCGTCAGGCCCGCCGCCCAGAGCACGACCACCGTGAGCGCCGTGCGGCGCCGGACCGCCAGCGCGTGCAGCTCCGCCTGCTCCAGGTCGGACGGCGCGGCGTGGAACCGGTGCGCCTCGCTGCGCGCGAGCCGCTTGTCGCGCCGCTCGGCGGCGACCTCGCCCCAGGTGCCGAGCAACGGCCGCAGCACGCTGCGCGGCACGGTCGACGTGCGCGCGATGCGTCGCCGGGCGCGCAGCAGCCGACCCAGACGGAACACGGCCCACAGCGGCGCGAACAGCTCGTCGCGGGCCAGGTCGGGCTGCTTCATGGCCAGCCGGTACCCTGCCGCGAACGGCGCCCACACCACCATCGCGACCATCGCGAAGGGCAGGATCCACGGAGCGACGGACGTCAGCCGCAGGTAGAGCTGGCTGCGGCGGCAGGCGCCGGCCGCCCCGGGGGCGTGCAGGGCCACCTGCGCGTGCCGCACCACGGCGTCGGGCACCACGACCACGCGGTGCCCGGCGAGCCGCACCCGCAGACAGAGGTCCGTCGAGTCGCCGAACTGCCCGTACGCGGGATCGGTGCCGCCCACCTGGCGCCAGACGGAGGCCCGGACCAGGGCGCCCGCGAGCCCGACGGCGAGGACGTCCTCCCGCGAGTCGTGCTGGCCCTGGTCGATCTCGGTGTCGTCGATGCCGGTCATGCGCCGGCCGAGCGGCGACACGGTGTGCCCCACCTCCACGAGGACGCCCCGGTCGGAGACCTCGGGGTCGAGCGGGACGCCGTCCGGTCCCGTCTCCCAGCGTCGCTGCTTGCAGCCCGCGACGGCCACGGCGTTCGAGTGCTCCACGGCACGGCTCAGCGCGGCCAGCGCGCCGGGTGCGGGGGCGGAGTCGTCGTGCAGGAGCCAGAGCCAGCCGTGCTCCGGCATCCCGACGGCCACGAGCGCGGACTCCACGGCGTCGCCGAAGGTGCGGGCGCCCGCACCGGCGACGTACCGCGCGCCGCCGAGCTGCAGGTCCTGGTGGCCCGACGTCGCGGGCGCGGTGTCGACGTCGACCACCACCACGTCGTCCGGGGTGCGGGACTGCGACCGCAGCGCCGCGAGCGTCGCGGCAAGGTAGGGGCTGCTGCCCCGGGTGACGACCACGGCGGTGACGGTGACGGCGACCGGTGCGGGTGCGGAGGGCTGGGCCGGGACCTTGGCCCACACCGGTCCCACCGTGTCCTCGTGGGGACCCCGGTCCGGGCTGGGAGCCGACAGGCTGTCGGTACGTGGAGCGCTCATCTCGCTTCACATCATGCGGCGCGTCTCCGCCGACACGCCGCAGACGCGCCGGGGTGGTGCGCAGACTCTGCGTCCGCGCACGGGGCCCGCATCGGCTTGATCGAGCACCGCATGCACGGTTTGCACCAGATCCTGGCGGTCCGGTCCGAAGGTCAGACCCTCGCGCCACGTATCAGACGGCGCGCCGCTTCAGCTTGCGCCGCTCGCGCTCCGAGAGACCGCCCCAGATGCCGAACCGCTCGTCGTTCTCCAGCGCGTAGTCGAGACACTCGGCGCGGACCTCGCAGCCCGAGCACACCTTCTTGGCCTCGCGGGTGGACCCGCCCTTCTCCGGGAAGAAGGCCTCCGGGTCGGTCTGCGCGCACAGGGCGCGCTCCTGCCAGCCGAGCAGCGACTCGTCCGCCTCTGTCAGCTCGTACAGCTCGCCGAAGAGAGGGAGCACCGGAGCCACCGGCGCCGCCTTGATCTCGGCGTCAGTCGGGAACTCCACGTCCGATTCCAGAATGTTCCACATGACGTGCCCCTCCATGCCGTGTCCGTGCTCCGGGCCTTGCTGGCCGACCATCTCGATCATCGTGCCGATCAGATCGACTGGCCAGACCTGCAGTTTTCAGGCCCCGTTGCGTATGCGCTACGAAAACTGCATACATGGAATTACACGCGTGTCGCCTGGAGTCGTCAAGCGGAAATGTGCTAACGCCCACGGGTTCCACGGGTAATTCACGAGTCCTTCCGCAGGTCGTGGCGTACGTCTCACTCAAGTCGGGCGCTTTTCGGCAGGTAAAGCCCTGGCGAGTCGACACGCCGGGCGACGTCATGATCCACCCGGACCCGGGTGTCGAACTGCGCGGGGTCAGACGGCGGGGGATGAAGTGCGCGGGACGCACGTGCGCGGGACACGTGCGCGGGACACGTGCGCGGGACGACGTGCGCGGGACGACGGATCGAGTCGCCGAACCGCAAGTTGTGCTGGAACCCCTCAGTGGTGCTGGAGCACTTCAGCTGTCCCGGGCTGCGCGCCGCCCCTCCCGCGCCGAACCGCAAGCCACCCACCAATCACGGTGCCGAACCGCAAGCCACCCACCAATCACGGTGCCGAACCGCAAGCTACCGACCAATCACGGCACGGAACCACTCGTGACTTGCGGTTCGGCCATCCCGGCGACCAGCAACTTGCGGTTCGGCGGCCAGAACCACGGTGGTGCACGAACAACTTGCGGCTCGGCCACCTGGGTCACCAGCAACTTGCGGTTCGGCGGCCGGGACCGCAGGCGACACACCAACAACCTGCGGTTCGACCATCCCGGCCACCGCGGCCATCCCAGCCACCCCAGCCACCCCGCCCACCAACAACCCGCGGCTCGGCACCAGGAACGCCAGCACCGCCCGAGTCCCTCCCCCTCCGTCCGGTCGCGCCCGACGGCGCTCCCTGCCCCCGTCGCCCTGACCTCTTAGGCTGGCCGCATGCAGATCGCGCCCCGCACCGGCGGCCCCGTGCCCGACGTCGCCTCGCTCCTCGCCCGTCTCGCAGCCGACGGCGGCCGTCCGCGCCTGACCTGGTACGGAGACGACGGCGAGCGCGTCGAGCTGTCCGGCGCCGTGCTGGCCAACTGGGCGAGCAAGACCGTCAACCTCCTGGTCGAGGAGTTCGACGCCGCGCCGGGGAGCCGGGTCGTCGTCGACCTGCCCGTGCACTGGCGGACCGCCGTGTGGGCCCTTGCCTCCTGGCGTACCGGTGCCACGGTGGCGCTGCCGGACGCCGGGACCGACCCCGACGTCGTCGTGACCGACGACCCGGGACGCTGGGCCGGCACCGGCGCTGACCTTGTCGTCGTCTCGCTGCCCGCGCTCGCGCGCCGGTACGACGGCGACCTGCCCGCGGGCGCCATCGATGCCGCTTCGGCGGTCATGACGTACGGCGACGCCATCGGCTGGGTGCCCGAGGTGGATCCGGGCCAGGACGCCCTGGTGACCCCGGCGGGCGCCGTCGGGCACAAGGAGCTGGTGCCCGACCCCGAGGACGGCGCCCGGGTGCTGGTGGACGGGCGTGCGGCCGTGGCGGACGTGCTGCGCCACCTGCTCGGCATCTGGGCGGGCGGCGGCTCCGCCGTGCTCACGTCCGCGGCCACCGCCGCAGAGCTCGAGCAGGACGACGCCCGGCTGGCCCGCCTGCTCAGCAGCGAGCAGGCTCAGGGGTGGCGGGGGTAGCACTGCCACGCGAGGCGCCGTCATCGGGCTTCTCCACTAATCCTCTACGGTCCGACCCCCGGCGGAACTCCGCCCCTCAACGCCCAACATCTAGGATCAGTGGCCGTGACGTTCCCTGACTTCGGCGCCGCCGGCGCGACGAGACCCGTCAAGGGGCCGTCGCACGCCCGGATGCTGAACGGTGCCGGAGGCGGGCCCTCGCGCGTGGTCGGCATGGTGCTCACCGCCGTGCTCTCGTTCGCCGCGGCCGGCGGTGCGGCCGCGACGGCCATGCTCACGGGGAACATCGACACCGCCGAGATGGCCGTTCTCGGGCCGGACCGCCCCAAGGAGATCCTGCCCAAGGACCCGAACGCCGGCACCCCGCTGAACATCGTAGTGATGGGCAGCGACTCGCGGGACGGCGACAACGGCGGCCTGGCCGGCGGCGGCGAGATCGGCGCGCGCTCGGACACCACCGTGGTCATGCACATCTCGGGCGACCGCTCCCGGGTCGAGATGATCTCGATCCCCCGCGACTCGACGGTCGACGTCCCGAGCTGCACCACCTCGGACGGCGCGACCACCGCCGAGCTGTACGGCACCAAGTTCAACGCCGCGTTCTCCCAGGGTGTGCAGGTGGGCGGCACGGTCGCCGACGGCGCCCTGTGCACCGTCAAGGCGGTTGAGAACCTGACCGGCGTCTTCATGAACGGCTTCGTCGTGGTCGACTTCGCCGGGTTCTCCTCGATGGTCGACGCCGTGGGTGGCGTCGACGTGTGCGTCGAGAAGGAGATCTACTCCGAGAAGGCGAACCACCTGTCCCTGCAGCCCGGAACACATACGCTGAGGGGTGTGAAGGCGCTCGACTACGCCCGCGCGCGGACAGGCGACGGGCTCGGCGACGGGTCGGACCTGGGCCGCATCGGCAGGCAGCAGGAGGTGATGGCCTCGCTCGCCCGCAAGGTGCTGAGCCAGGAGGTGCTCACCAACCCGTCCAAGACGCTCCGGTTCCTCGACGCGGTGACCGACTCGCTCACCATGAACAAGGAGCTGGCCAGCATCGACGGACTCGCCGGGCTGGCCTACTCCATGCGCAACGTGCGGCCTGACACGATCACTTTCATGACCGTCCCCAACGAGTACGACCCGAACAACGGGGCTAACGTCGTGTGGACGGACGAGGCCGTGCAGCTGTGGGACAACGTCAAGTACGACAGGCCCGCGGGTCTCGACCCGAACGCCCCGTCGGCGGACGCCTCGGCGTCTGCTCCTGCGGACGGCGAGAGCACGGACGGTGAGAACACGGACGGCGGTGCCGACGGCACGTCCGAGCCCACGCCGTCCTCGACCGAGATCAAGCAAGCCGGTGAAGAGGCCTTCACCGGCGCTGACACCACCAAGGTCTGCGGCTGACCATGTCTGATCCCAGAACGTCGAACCGTTCGGCCCGGGGGGCCGACGACGACGTGACACGTGTCCGGATACCACCCAGCTTCACGCCCCAGGGCGTCAGCGGGCGGCCCGGCGCGGACGACGCCATCCCGGTGGGTGACACGGGCGAGCGTCCGCGGATCCTCCCGGCCGCGGCGCCGAGCACGGAGAAGGGCGGACCCGCGAACGCGGAGACGCCCGGCGTCGGAGTACCCGGCGTCAGCGGCGCCCACCGCATCGGACGGCCGGAAGGCTCCGACGGAGCCCGCAGCGAACCACGCATACGTAGACAGTCTTCTCGGGAGGTACCGGTGTCCGGCCAGCGCAACAATCCCCCGCCCGTTCCACCACGGAGGTCGGGGATGCCCGCGCGCAGCGAGTCCGGCGCACCTCCCCGTTCCATCCCGCCGCGGACGGCGCCGCGCGGCGGCGGTCAGCCCCCGCAGGCCATCCCGCCGGGCCGGCCGGTCCGTGCGAGTGCAGGCCCCGTTCGCCCGACGCCCGTGCGCAGCGCCCCGCGTCCCCCGGCCGGTGGTGGCGGCGGTCGCGGCGGCTATCCCGGGGGGCCCGTCGTCTCCGGTGGTGGTGGCAGGGGCGGCAGCACCATCCGCATCCGCAAGGGGCGTGTGTTCGGCCTGGTCTCCGTGCTGGTGGTCCTCGCGGTGCTCGCCTGGCCGATCGGGCTGATGATCTGGGCCAACGGCAAGATCCAGCACGTCGAAGCACTGTCCGGTGCCAAGAACACACCCGGCACCACATACCTGCTCGCGGGCTCCGACGCCCGCGGCAGCGGCGGCATCGACGACTCCACGAGCGGTGCCCGTACGGACACGATCATCCTGCTGCACAAGCCGCGTTCCGGTCCGGTCGCGCTCATCTCGATCCCGCGCGACACGTACGTGGAGATCCCGGACTCCGGCGGGAACAAGATCAACGCCGCGTACTCCTTCGGCGGCGCGCCGCTGCTGGTCAAGACCGTGGAGCAGCTCAGCGGGCTGACCGTGGACCACTACGTCGAGGTCGGCTTCGGTGGCGTCTCGGGCGTGGTGGACGCCGTGGGCGGCGTGCGGCTGTGCCTGGACTACGACGTGCACGACGTGAAGTCCAAGCTCAAGTGGACCAAGGGCTGCCACGTCGCGGACGGCAAGACCGCGCTCGCCTTCTCGCGCATGCGCTACGCCGACCCGACCGGTGACATCGGCCGCGGCCAGCGTCAGCAGCAGGTCATCGGGCAGATCGGCAAGGCGGTCGGCGACCCCGCCATCCTGCTGAACCCCGGCAAGCAGGTCGGGCTGGCCGACGCCGGCCTGGCCGCCCTCGTGACCGACACCGACTCGGGGATCATCGACCTCGCGTCGCTCGGGCTCGCGTTCCGCTCCGCCAACGGCGACGAAGGCGTGACCGGCACCCCGCCGATCGCCACGATCGGCTACCGCACCCCCTCCGGTGCGTCGGCGGTGCTGCTCGACGAGAACCAGGTGGGCGAGTTCTGGGCCAAGATCCGCGACGGCGAGTACGAGGCCGGCCAGCAGGTCGGCGGTATGCCGGGCTCCTGACCCCAGCCCGCCGAAGTAGAACCCCAGCGAGATAGAACCCCAGCGAGATAGAACCTGAGCGCCGACCAGGGTTCTACTTCGCTGGGGTTCTACTTCGCTGGGGTTCTACTTCGGCGAAAGAGGTCAGAGCTGGGCGCGGAGCTTCTCGCCCTTGGCGTGTGCCACCGCGCTCAGCTCCGCCTGGAACGCCTCCATACGCTGTCGGAGCGCAGCCGCCTCGTCGCCCGCACCCGAGGCCAGGATCCGCGCCGCGAGCAGGCCCGCGTTCCGCGCGCCGCCGATCGACACCGTCGCGACCGGCACCCCGGCGGGCATCTGCACGATGGAGAGCAGCGAGTCCATACCGTCGAGGTACTTCAGCGGCACCGGCACGCCGATCACGGGCAACGGCGTCACGGACGCCAGCATTCCGGGCAGGTGCGCGGCGCCGCCCGCACCGGCGATGATCACGCGCAGCCCGCGGCCGGCGGCCTGCCGCCCGTAGTCGATCATCTCCGTGGGCATGCGGTGCGCGGAGACCACGTCGACCTCGACGGGCACCTCGAACTCGCGCAGTGCCTCGGCCGCCGCCTGCATGACGGGCCAGTCGGAGTCCGACCCCATGACGATGCCGACCTGCGGGGTGGTGCTCATACCTTCGCCTCTTTCTCGGTGGTGGTGCGGGTCTCGACAGGCTCGACCGCCGGAGCCGGCTCGCCGCGCAGGATCGCGGCCGCCGCGACCGCCCGGCGCCGCACCTCGTCCAGGTCATCACCGCTGACGTTCACGTGGCCCAGCTTGCGTCCGGGGCGGACGCCCTTGCCGTACAGGTTGACGCGTGCCTCGGGGTACGCGGCGAGCACGTCGGGCAGCGCGTCCGTGAGCTCGCCCAGCGTGGAGCCCAGGACGTTCGACATGACCGTCCAGCCGGCGGTCGCCTCGGTGGCGCCGAGCGGCAGGTCAAGCACCGCGCGCAGGTGCTGCTCGAACTGGCTGGTGACGGCACCGTCGATGGTCCAGTGGCCGCTGTTGTGCGGGCGCATCGCGAGCTCGTTGACCAGCACCGTCGGGGTCCCGTCCGGCCCGGCCACCTCGAACATCTCCACGGCCAGCACGCCCGTGACGTCGAGGCCCTCTGCCACCGTCGTCGCGATCTCCCGGGCCCGCGCGTCGAGCGCGGCGGACAGGCCGGGCGCGGGTGCGATCACCTCGGAGCACACGCCGTCGCGCTGGATCGACTCCACGACGGGCCACGCGCGCACCTCACCCGACGGGCGGCGGGCCACCAGGGCGGCCAGCTCGCGCGCGAACGGCACCTTCTCCTCGACGAGCAGCTGCGGCCCGCCCTCGGCGACGGCGGCGAACCAGTCGGCGACGTCGTCCGCGGACGTGACCACGCGGACGCCCTTGCCGTCGTAGCCGCCGCGGGAGGTCTTCACCACGGCCTCGCCACCCACCTCCGTCAGGAAGGCCGCGAGGGCGGCCCGGCCGTCCTCCGGGGACGACGTCGGCAGCGGCGCCCACCGGGGGCACGGCACGCCGAGGGCAGTGAGCCGCTGCCGCATCACGATCTTGTCCTGCGCCTGGACCAGCGCGTGCGGGCCGGGCCGCACGGGCGTCCCTTGCTCCACGAGGTCCGTGAGCAGGGCGTTCGGCACGTGCTCGTGCTCGAACGTCAGGACGGACGCCGCGCCGCCGTCGGCCGGTGCGATGAGGGAGCGGATCGCCGCCTCGTCGGACGCCACGCCGACGGGCGCGTCGGTCACCACCTGCGCGGCGGACGACGCCGGGTCCTCCACCAGCACCCTGAGCCTGATGCCGAGCTCACCGGCGGCCGGGGCCATCATGCGGGCCAGCTGGCCGCCCCCCACGACGGCGACGACGGGTGGTCCGGACTGACGTGTTTCTGTTGCGCTCACGTCGGTGAAGCCTACCGGCGGCCGCGGCCCTTCTTCTGGCCGAAGCTGGAGATCTTCGATCCGACGGGCAGCACCTGGTGCGGGTCGAGCGTCTTGGGCACACCCGAGAGGAACACCGAGAACACCGGCGGGGTGCGCTGGGTGAGCTGCAGGTTTCCGCCGTCGGCCGCGACGAGGTCCTTCGCCAGGGCGAGGCCGAGACCCGTCCCCGCGCCCGACGTGACGCCGCGCTCGAAGAGCTTGCCCGCCATGTCCTCGGGCACGCCCTCGCCCTCGTCGGTGACCTCGATGGCCATGGCTCCGCGCTGCCCCTCGCGGATCCGCAGCGTGGTGGTGCCTGCACCGTGCTTGAGCGAGTTCTCCAGCAGCGTGGACAGCACCTGGGCGAGCGCACCCGGAGTGGCCAGGACACGGGCTCCGCCGGAGTCCTCGACGCTCAGGTGCCGGCCGGCCCGCTCGAACGACTCACGCCACTCCTCCTCCTGCTGGAGGAACAGCACCGCGACGTCCACCGACTCCGTGGTACCGCCCTGCGCACGCCGCGAGCGGGCGAGCAGGTCGTCGACCACGCCGACCAGGCGCTCGACCTGCTCGAGCGAGATCCGGGCCTCCTCCTGCACCTCGGGCTCGGTGGAGGTGAAGGTGATCTCCTCCAGCCGCATCGTCAGCGCGGTGAGCGGGGTGCGGAGCTGGTGCGAGGCGTCCGACGTGAACTGCCTCTCCACCGCGAGCCGGGCAGCGAGCCGGTCGGAGCTGCGCGCGAGCTCGGCCGCGACCAGGTCGATCTCCTCCACGCCGGAGGGATCGAGCCGTGGGCGCACCTGTCCCGCCCCGAGCTGTTCGGCCGAGGCAGCGAGGTACACGAACGGTTGCGCCAGCCGGTTCGCCTGCCAGGCGGCGGTGACGGCGCCCGCGGCGAACGCCCCGACGCTACCGAACACGACCAGCACCACCACGTTGATGGCCTTGATGTAGGCCGGCCACGCCGAGACGGACACCACCACACCCATGACGGGCTGATCCAGGGACGTGAGACCCCGGTCGATGGTGGCGCCGGAGATCGGCTCACCCGAGACCAGCTGCTCGCCGTTCGGCTGGCTCACCGTCACGTACGCGACGATGTCGTTGCCCTGCGGCTGCACGGCCCGGTCGACGACCGACTGGTCGACAAAACCGGCCTCGGCGGCCGAGCGGTTGCGCTCGTAGGAGTTGACGGCAGACGTCAGGAGGTCCTGCGCCCGGGTCTCGATGCGCTGAACTTCCTGGCCGTAGATGTAGCGGGCACCGAAGATCGCGAGCGGGATGCCCAGGAGCAGGACGGCGACCGCAACCGCGGCGATCGTCGCCTGCAGCACGCGGGCGCGCATCTGGCTAGCTCGCCCCGATCTCGAAACGGAAGCCGAGGCCGCGCACGGTCGAGACGTAGCGCGGCGCGTTGGCGTCGTCACCGAGCTTGCGGCGCAGCCACGACACGTGCATGTCCAGCGTCTTGGTCGAGCCGACCGGGTCCGAGCCCCACACGTCGCGCATCAGGGTGTCGCGGACCACCACGGAGCCGGCGTTCTGCACGAGGACGCGCAGCAGGTCGAACTCCTTGGTGGTCAGGTGCAGCTCGCGGTCACCCTGGAAGGCACGGTGCGCGGACACGTCGACGCGGACGTCCTGCGCGTGCAGCTCCTCCTCCTCGCCGGTCTCGCCGTGCGAACGGCGCAGCAGCGCCCGCACCCGCGCGAGCAGCTCGGCCAGGCGGAAGGGCTTGGTGACGTAGTCGTCGGCGCCGGCGTCGAGCCCCACGACGAGGTCCACCTCGTCGGCACGGGCGGTGAGCACCAGCACGGGTACGGTGAGGCCGTTGGCCCTGATCTCGCGCGCGACATCGAGCCCGTCCATGTCCGGAAGGCCCAGGTCCAGAACGACGATGTCCGCACCGGTCGAGCTCTCGATCGCACCTTTGCCGGTTCCTTGCACGACGACGTCGTATCCCTCACGGGAGAGCGCTCGTGCCAACGGCTCGGCAATGGCCGGGTCGTCCTCGGCTAGGAGTACGTGAGTCATTTCGCCATCGTAGGGCATAACCGACGCTCTGGCGCTACCCGGGCACCCTCAGGACGACCCCCTCCCCGAATCCTTTCGGCGGAGGGCGCCATGGCGCAAGTGCTACCACGGTATGACGCGCCCGCGCAACGGTTCCACCTACGCTGACCTGCATGGGGTGGTACGAGCGGTGGGCGCAGTGGTCGGAGCAGCACAGGTTCCTCATGGATCTCGGCTGGACGGTGCTCGCGGCGCTCCTGCTGATCCCTGGGATGCTGGCCATGTCCAGCAACCGCGTCTCCGACGACTACGACCCCAGGTCCGCGGTGATCTCCTCCCTCCTCGTGCTCGCGCCGCTGCCCTGGTGCCGCACCCGCCCCTTCGTGTCGGCCGTCTCCGTGTTCGTCGCGTGCATGGTGCAGCTGTGGGTGCTCGACACCCAGATAGTCGGCGCCGACCTTCTCGTGCTCGTCTCGATCTACTGCATCACCGTCTACGGCACACAGCGTGCCTACCTGACGTGCGCAGGCCTCGGTGTCGTCGGCGCCGTGGCGTTCGGCCTGGCCGTCAACGCGTCGGTGCACAGCGTGATCGTCATGATCCCGACGCTCGCCCTCCTCGCGGCATCCTTCGCGTTCGGCCTGGTGCGCCGGTCGCGGCGCACCATGCTCCTGGCCATGCGCGACCGCACCGAGCGCCTGGAGATCGAGCGCGACCAGCAGGCGCAGATCGCCACGGCGGCCGAGCGGGCGCGCATCGCCCGCGAGATGCACGACATCGTGGCGCACTCCCTGTCGGTGATCATCGCCCAGGCCGACGGCGGCCGGTACGCCGCCGCCGGCGACCCCGCGGCGGCCCCGCGATCCCTCGGCACCATCGCGGAGACCGGACGCGCCGCGCTGGCGGACATGCGCCGCCTGCTCGGGGTGCTGCGCGACGAGCTGCCGAGCAGCACCACGCCGCTCGGCCTGGTCGCGCCCGACACTGCGCCGTCGCGGCGCTCCGGCCCCGTGTCCGGCGGCGGGCCGGACCGGGCCGGGGTGGGCACCGTGCGTGCCGCGAGCGCCGTGGAACCTGCCGGTGGCGCGGGGCCGGCCGGCGGCGCAGGAGGGGCCGGCGGCGCAGGCGCGGCAAAGCCGACGGACGGCGCCGCCCCGCTGCGTCCTCAGCCGGACGCCGCAGACATCGGGCAGCTGGTCGACCAGGCCCGTGACGCCGGCATGCGGGTCTCCTGGGCCCGCGTGGGCGTCGAGCGGCGTCTGCCGCCGGGTGTGGGGCTCACCCTCTTCCGGGTGTGCCAGGAGGCCCTCACCAACGTGCGCAAGCACGCCGGCCCGCGACCCGCGGTCACCGTCCTGGTGCGCTGGGGCGAGGACGAGGTGGAGCTGCGCGTGGACGACGACGGCCGCGGTCTCGCGGCGGCGGGGGCCGCCGACACCGACGAGCCCGTGCCCGCCGCCGGGTACGGTCTGCTCGGGATGCGCGAGCGCGCCGAGATGTTCGGTGGCACGCTCGCCGCGGGGCCGCGCCAGGGTGGCGGGTTCGGTGTGCGGTTCGTGGTGCCGATCCCGCGGGTCTCCGAGCGACAGGCCGACGCGGCGGAGCAGGGCCCGGCCGGCCACGGCGGCGTCGGGCCCGACGCCGGGACGGTTCCCGCCGCGCACGAGCAGACCGAGCAGCCGGAGCAGTCCGGGCACGCCGGCCAGGACGACCCACAAGGAGCACGATGACCTACGCCCCCGGCGCACCCGACGGACCGGTGCGCGTCGCACTGGTCGACGACCAGCCCCTGGTCCGTGCGGGGCTGTGCATGGTGATCAACTCGCAGCCGGACCTCCAGGTGGTCGTCGAGGCCGACGACGGGCGCGACGCGCTGCCGCTGCTCGCCGCCACGGCCACCGACGTCGTACTGATGGACGTGCGCATGCCGGGGATGGACGGACTGACCGCCACCCGGGCGCTCCTGGCCGACGGCGGGCGCGCGGCGGCGGGCGACCCGCGCGTCGTCATGCTGACGACCTTCGACCTGGACGAGTACGTGCTGGACGCGATCCGGGCGGGGGCCAGCGGGTTCCTGCTCAAGGACGCCCAGCCGGAGGAGCTACTCACGGCGATCCGCACCGTGCACCAGGGGGACGCGGTGATCGCACCGTCGTCCACACGACGCCTCATGGAGCGCCTGGTCACCACCCTCCCGCCGGAGCAGGCGGCAGGCCCGCACGAGGCCCTGGCGGGGCTCACGAGCCGCGAGCGCGAGGTGCTGGTGCTCATGGCGCGGGGGCGGTCGAACACGGAGATCGCCGCCGACCTGTTCGTCGCCGAGGCGACGGTCAAGACGCACGTGGGGCGCATCCTGTCCAAGCTCGACGCGCGCGACCGCGTGCAGGCGGTCGTCACGGCGTACGAGACCGGGCTGGTCCGGCCGGGCTCCTGACCGCGCGCGAACGACCCCCAGGAGATGTCCGACCGGACGAGCACGCTCCCGGTGCCCTCGCGGTCCGCTCCCGCGTCCTGGGTCTCGTGAGTGCCGAGCTCCCTGAATGTGCTCGCCCCGGCCGACGTCGTGGTGTCACCCTGCCGCGCCCGAACCGCAGGTTGCCCTTCCGGCCGAGCACCCAGCCGCGCCGAACCGCAAGCCAGACGTCCATATCGGCTCTGATAGACGTCCAACTTGCGGCTCGTGGCTCGGATGGACACGTAGCTTGCGGCTCGGCACCACCAGCCAGACTGATAGACCCGCAACATGCGGCTCGGCACCGGCCAACCACGCCGAACCGCGCGTTGCACGTCCGACCCAGCACCCCACCACCCCAGCACCCCGAACCGCAGACCAGACGTCCCCGGTCACCGCGCGGCGAGCGCCGCCATCGGGTGGGTGCGTACGGCGGCCCGCGCCGGGGCCACCGACGCGATCAGACCCGCGACCAGGGCGATGCCGAGGATGACTCCTGCGTCGGCCCACGGGACCACGAGCGGCACCTCGCCCACGCTGGACAGCGCCGTGGTGGCGCCGGCCCAGCCGTAGAGCAGGCCGAGCACGATGCCGAGCACCGCGCCCACGCCCGCGATGAGCACACCCTCGACGGCGAGCGCGGTCCGCAGCTGCGCCTTCGACAGACCGATCGCCCGCAGCAGGGCGTTCTCCCGGGTGCGCTCGATGATGGAGAGCGACAGGGTGTTGGCCACGCCGATCAGCGCGATCAGCACGGCCACCGCGAGCAGGCCGACCACGATCCCGAGGATCACGTCGACCACCTGCTGGTAGCCGGCGCGCTCGACGACCACCCCCGCGACGCCGACGGTCCGTCCCGTGCCAGAGACTGCCGCCTGCACCGCGGAGACCACCGCCGCCGCGTCGTGGCCGTCGTCGACGTCGGCCCACAGCTCGCCGGCGCCCAGGCCCGGGACGAGGTCGGCAAGGTCCTGCGGCGTGAGGTACGCGCGGTCGGCCTGGGATCCCGTCCGCACCACGTCGAACGTCTTGTCACCACCGGGTCCGGTGAGCTCGACGGTGTCGAGCCCCTCCAGGCCGTAGAGCGCGGCCGCCCGCTCCGGGACCACCAGGGTGCCGGGCCGCAGCTGCCGGGCGTCGGCGGGCGTGTTCACCACGGTGCGCAGGGCCGCGGGGTCGACGGCGGCCACCTGCACGGCGCGACCCTCGTCCGCCCGCTCGACGGCGGCGTTGGTGACCGCGGCCACGGCGCGCACGCCGTCGACGCCGTCCACCGCCCGGGTGACGCTCCGGGGTACTGCGGAGGCTGCACCGTTCGCGCCGTACGTGGTGCTCGTGGCCTGGAGATCGACGGGGAAGCGGGCGTCGAGCGTGTGGTCCATCGACAGGCGCGCGCTGGCCACGCCGGCCGTCATCATCGAGACCAGCGTGACGCCGACGAGCAGCGCGGTGGAGGTCGCCGCCGTCCGGCCGGGGTTGCGCAGGGCGTTGGCGGACGCGAGGCGCGCCGACGGCCCCCCGAAGCCCACGAGGCGGCCGAAGCCCGCGGCGACCCGCGGCAGCCAGAACACCGATCCGACGATGACCCCGACGAGCGACACGGAACCGCCGAGCACCGCGGCGAACAGCCCGTCCTGGATGCTGCCGGACGTGCCCAGGGCCACGCCCCCGGCAAGCAGGGCGAGCCCGCCGACGGTCGCGAGCCCTGCGAGCACGGCACGGACCCGGCCCGACCCGGGCGTACCGGGCAGCGCGGCGGGCCGCAGGGCCGCGAGCGGCGCGACACGGGACGCCGCCCGCGCCGGGGCCAGCGCGGCGGCCAGCGTCACCAGCGGGCCGACGGCGAGCGGCACGAGGAGCACCGGTGCGCTGAGCGGCAGGGTGCGTGGCAGCGCCACCCCCAGGTCGAACCACGGCACGATCAGGAGCGCGCCCTGCACCAGCAGGCCCCCGAGCAGTACGCCCGCGAGCGACGCGACGGTGCCGAGGACCACCGCCTCCAACAGCACGCTGCGGTAGACCTGCCCGGTCCCCGCTCCCACGCAGCGCAGCAGCGCGAGGGTGTGCGATCGCTGGGCCACGAGCACCTGGAAGGTGTTGGCGATGACCAGGCCGGCGACCACCAGCGAGACCGCGGCGAGCGCCAGGACGCAGACCAGGTAGACGATGTTCTGCCCGTCGGAGATCGCCGAGACCACGTCCTTGGCGTACTCGCGCGGTGTGGTCACCCCCGTCGCGGACGGCACGGCCGTGCGGAGGGCCGACGCGACGGCGTCCGCGTCGGCCGGGCGGTCGAGGGCCACGACGACGGTCCGCATACCGGTAGGCCCGGCCGTACCCGCGCCGTCGGCCAGCCGGCGCTCCAGCGCCTCGGGCGGGACGACGGCCACGCCGCCGCCCACCGCGTAGGCGTGGTGCGGGTCGTCGACGAGACCGGCCACGGTCAGCTTCTCGACGGTCGTGCGGCCGCCGTGGCACCCGGCGCCGTCCTTCCCGGTCGCCTCGGTGGCCCCCTCGGCCCCGGTGGTGCGCTGACTGCCCTGCAGGCAGCGGGTCGACGAGAGCGTGTCGCCGACCCCCACCCCGAAGAGCTCCGCGACCTCGACGGGGAGCGTGATGCGGCCGGGTCCCGCGGGCCACGCGCCGTCGGTCAGCACGAGCGGGGACAGGCGCGGCGCCGAGGGGGTGGCGACGAGCGACTGGTAGATCGTCCGGCCGCCGTGGTTGAGCTCGGCGTACGCGCCCCGGAACCCGTCGGCCGCCGCGACGCCTTCGACGGCTCGCACCGTGTCGACGTCGGCCGGGGCCAGGCTTCCCGTGCGGTCGAAGACGACGAGGTCCGCGCCCGCGTACTGCGCGGCGACCTGGTCGTACGTGGTGCGGGTGATGATGGTGCCCGCCAGCAGCGTCGCCGCCACGAACGCGGTGCTGATGGCGATGGCGAGGACCGCCGCGGCGAGCCGGCCCACGCTGCGGCGCATCTGGCCGAGCGCGAGGCGGGTGGTGGGGTCGACGGTCAGCACGCGAGCACCGGTCCGTTCGTCAGGACCTGCACGATGGCGTCCACGAGATCTCCCTCGGGTCGTAGCGGCTGCTGCGTGCTGACCGTCGATCACCCCCGGTTCACTCCGCGGCGAGCGCCGCCACGGGACGGGTACGCACGGCTGCCCGGGCGGGGACCACCGAGGCGACCAGGCCGGCGACCAGGGCGATGCCGAGGACGATCGCGACGTCGGCCCACGGGACCACCAGGGGCACGTCGCCCATCATCGACAGCGCGGTCGCGGCGCCGGCCCACCCGTACAGCAGGCCGAGCACCACACCGAGCACCGCACCCACCCCGGCGATGAGCATCCCCTCGATCGCGAGCGTCGCGCGGAGCTGGCCCGTGGACAGGCCGATCGCCCGCAGCATGGCGTTCTCCCGGGTGCGCTCGATGACGGAGAGCGACAGGGTGTTCGCCACGCCGATCAGCGCGATCAGCACCGCGACGGCGAGCAGCCCGACCACGATCCCGAGGGCCACGTCGATCACCTGCTGGAAGCTCTGGCGCTCGACGATCGCGCCGGTCACCTCCACCACCTCGTCGGTGGTGGACACGGCGTCCTGGACGGCGGCGACGGTGTCGGCCACGTCCTCGCCCTCGTCGACCCCGGCCCAGACCGTGTTCGGCCGCAGGTCCGGGTAGATCGCGCTCAGGTCGGCCGGCGTCATGAACGCCCACGCGTACTGCGCGTCGGTGTGCGCCACGTCGACGGTCGTCGTGCCACCCGGCCCCTTGAGCTCGAGCGTGTCGAGGCCCTCCAGGCCGTAGTTCTTCGCCACCTGGTCGGGCACCACGAGCGTGCCGGGCCGCAGGTCGTCGAACCCGTCGGCCGTGTTCACGACGGTGCCGAGCTCCTCGGCTCCGACGGCGATCGACGGGACCAGCGGCCCGTCGTCCACCGTGGACGCCGTGAGTGACGTGACCGCGGCGACGGCGCGCATCCCGGGGACACCCTCGACGGCGCTGACGACCTCGGGCGACATGGCGACCTGCTGGCCGTCGTCGTCCCACGAGGTGGTGGAGACCTCGACGTCCACGGGGTACATCGAGTTCAGCTCGTTGTCCATCGCGACGCGGGCGCTGGCCGCGCCCGTCGTCATCATGCCGACGAGCGTGACGCCGATGAGCAGCGCGGTCGACGTCGCCGCCGTCCGCCGGGGGTTGCGCACGGTGTTCGCCGCCGCGAGGCGAGCGGAGGCACCCGTCGCGCCGACGAGCCGACCGATGCCTGCGGCGACCCTGGGCAGCCAGAACACGGCGCCGACGATCACGCCGATCAGCGAGATCGAGCCGCCGCCGACCGCGGCCATGAGGCCCGTCTCGATGTCGTCCTGCAGCCCGAGCCAGACACCCAGGCCGAGCAGCGCGAAGCCGCCCACCGTGGTCAGGAGTGCGAGCACGGCGCGCACCCGGCCGGCACCCTTGCGCAGGGTCGGAGCATCGCTCGGCCGGAGCGCGGCCAGCGGGGCGACCCGGGCCGCCGTGAGCGCGGGGGTCAGCGCGGAGAGCACCGTGACGACGATGCCGACGGCGAGCGGCGCGACGAACACCGCCGGGCTGAGAGTGATCGATCCGGGCAGGGGCACGCCCAGGTCGAACCGCGGGGCGATGAGGAGCCCGCCCTGCACGAGGGCCGCTCCGACGACGATCCCCACGGCGGAGGCGAGGACGCCGAGGACCGCCGCCTCGAGGAGCACGCTGCGGTACAGCTGCCCGGTCGTCGCGCCCACGCACCGCAGCAGCGCGAGGGTGCGGGCGCGCTGGGCGACGAGCACCTGGAACGTGTTGGCGATGACCAGGCCGGCGACCACGAGGGCGACGGTGGCGAAGGCCATCACGAAGACCAGGAAGATGATGTTCTGCCCGCCCGACATGCTCGCCACGACGTTCTCGGCGTGCTCCTGCGTCGTGGTGACGTCGGTGGCCGCGGGGACGGCGTCGGCCAGGGCCGCGCGCGCCGCGTCGACGGCCGCGGCATCGGCCGGCTGGTCGAGCGCGACGACGATCGCGCCGCTGGTCGGCTCGACGCCGGCCTCCACCTCGCCGGCGAGCCACTGCGCGAGGCGCTCCGGGGCGACGACGGCCGCCCCGCCCGTCGCGCCGAAGGCGGAGTACGGGTCGTCCACCAATCCGGTCACCGTCAGCTTGTCGACGACCTCCGTGCCGCCGTAGTACTCGCTGCCGTCCTCCTCGACGGTCGGTTCCGCGTCCGGGATCCAGCGCGTCGAGCTGACGACCTCACCGATGCCGACGCTCAGCCGCGAGGCCACGTCGCCCGGCAGGGCGATCTGGTCGGCCGTCGTGGGCCATTCGCCGTCCGTCAGATCGAGCGGCGTGAGCCGCGCGTCCGACGCCGTGGCGACGGCACTCTGGAAGACCGAGGTCCCGCCGTGGTTGAGCTCGGTGTAGCTGGTGTCCTGCGTGTCTGCGGCGGCGACACCGTCGACCGCGCGGACCGCGTCGAGATCAGCGGAGGTCAGCGACTCGTCGTTGTCGAAGACGACCAGGTCCGCGTCGGCGAACCCCGCCGCGACCTGGTCGTACGTTGTCTGGGTGACCACGTTGCCCGCCAGCAGCGTCGCCGCGACGAACGCCGTGCCGATGGCGATCGCCACGGCGGCGGCGGCAAGGCGACCAGCGCTGCGGCGCATCTGCGCCAGGGTGAGGCGCACCGAGGGTGCGGAGCGGGCCATCAGGCACCCGCCCCGGCGGTGCCGGCGGAGACCGCGGGCTCGAGGGTGCGCAGGGCGTCCAGGCCCGCCATCGCGGACTCCGGCGTCGGGTCACTGATGTCCCCGGCGATCCGACCGTCCGCGATCAGCACCACCCGGTCCGCATACGCAGCCGCAGACG